>Ga0307517_10004608_pt1 | contig 21104 bp, 19 predicted proteins | sample 23_EM_MG_FD_194515 | JGI IMG/M metagenome (GOLD analysis project Ga0307517, IMG submission 194515) | Populus trichocarpa ectomycorrhiza microbial communities from riparian zone in the Pacific Northwest, United States - 23_EM | ecosystem: Host-associated > Plants > Roots > Unclassified | place...
TTAATATATGAGACAATACAATTAAAAATTCATCTCGAATCAAACTATGGATTTCACATTTTTCATAAAGGGTTTAAATATTCATAAATCATTAAACTAACTTGATTAAATTACTTTTATTAAAATAATAATATTTTTTCACAGGACATTCTTCCAGTCAAGTTTTGATTATGTATCATCATATTAGTTGAATTATTGAAAATCTAATAAAACCAATCGGGTTTAACCATATAAACTCAATAAAGATCCCAATCAAACCAGGTTTTGAATCCTGAATTCTCCGTACTGGATTAATAACTATCTTTTCTTCTTTATATCCACCACTCCCACCATTATAAATAACAAATCTCAATCATGACTATAAAGTAAGTTTATTTATTACTTAGCTGGCTAATTACAGCAATCAAGATAAACCCATGAGAAAAAAATAAAAAATAAAAATGAAGCCCCAAATGTGACCTCCACGGGTCCATATGCAAAGCACATCGCCCTCGTGTTGAGAACACCTCTCCAGTCTCCACAATCGTATGATGATTCGACATCACGTGGGTAGTGTGCTGGGTTGGCCATTTTCCTCTACCTTATCCCGGGGACAATCATGAATCATAAACATCATAATACGTGCTCTTAATGGCCTCTTATTAATGCAAATAAATTTTATTTTTAGGCTACCTTCAAGTATTTATGCTCTCGTTTTGGATCCAAAACGAAGGACTTTCTTCTCTTTTTTGTAAATACATTGACAGTGTAGTTATCGCATTCGATTTAGAGATTGATTTAAAAAAGAGTCTGAATTTTAGATTATCGGGTTAACTAAAAAGTTATTTGGGTAACTAGGATTAATTATTTTTAACAAATATAAGATTTTTTTTACAAGATTTTAACTTGTGGAGTTTTGATTAGATCGAAGAAACCAGTATAACTGAGTGAATCATATTTGTTCAGGATAATATCTTTCACTGTTCAATTAAAAAACCGACTCGGAGTAGACTCTAAAGTCTAAATACTGAATTTCCTGACGGGCTAGTTTATTTAATAACTATGAAAGAGAGTCTAAGAGGGGTAAAACGGTAATAACGGAATGAGATACGGAGAGGGCAAGAACATGAAGAAGGAAGGTGAGAAAGAGAGAGCCGTTGGGTTTTAGAGGGCAAAAAAGGAAAGAGTGTCATGAAAGACTTACCACCGCAACCGTCAGGGCTGGTGTGGGATGTGTATGTAGTGAAGGCAAAGGAAAATGATAGTGGTTGTTGTCTTTGCAGTTACCTCTTCCACTTGTACTAGCTACCACTCCTTCTAATATGCCACCCTTTTGCCGCTATTTCCCCAACTACCCCTTCTCTCTCTCCCTCTCTCTAACCAAACTAAACTATCTACGCTGAAACACAGTACTCTCCACCAGCTTCTGCTCTTTACTGTTGTTGTTGTTGTTGTATCACTTTCTTGTCATCAAATTCTCCAATTTCTCAGACAATGAGAACTGTTTTTCTTTGATCTTTTCACACACATAATAACCTTTGTAAAAAAAAACCCCTCTAGCTAAAAACTAAAATCTGTGACTCCCTTTTCTTCTTTTCTTCTTGTTTTTTTCTAACTTCTTGATGGAAGCTCCTCCTTCGCCTAGTCCTGCCTCTCCTGCTACAAACGGAGGAGAGGATTGTTGTGTCAAAGTTGCTGTTCATATAAGACCACTCATCGCCGATGAGCGAGCTCAAGGTTGTAAAGATTGTGTCACTGTCGTGTCTGGAAAGCCTCAGGTACGTACAATTTTACCACCCCACAATGTGTATGAGAGTGAGTGATTGAGTAGAAAGTGAAAAAAGAAGAGCCAATTAAGGTTGGTTGGTTTGGCGACTCTAATGGGGTGCCTTTTTCTTTCTTCTTTCTATTCTTTTTGTGGGAATTTTAGAGTTTCGAGATCTGGGTCTTAGTGGATGTTTGTTGGTAATGGAAGAAGATTATTCCTATGCTTTACTGTAATTTTTCTAATATTGGAAATCTGGAAGTCTTGCATGTTTGACTTGGAATAGTGTGCTGCTGCTACCTATCACAATCTGAGTTTGGATCAGAAGTAAGTCATTGCCTGACATTTTCATGATTGGGAAATCAAATCTTGCTCAATTGACAAAAAAATTTATGATTTTATCTTAATTTTTGGTACAAAATGTACTGTTAACATTCCCAATTATAGAATTGTTTAATCCCAGTTTTGTGTTTTCCTTTTTGGGAAATTCTTGTAAAAATCTGAATTTTTTATAGATTTCTTTTCTTTTAGAATTGGATTTTACTTGTACAACTAAAAGGGCTGAGATTTATGAGATTGAGTTTATTGTGAAAGACAGTAACTTTCTATGGAATTTTTATGTAAAATCAGATTGACTAAAACAGGCTGAAAGCTGTGAGGTTGAGTTTATGGTGAAAGACAGTAACTACTAAGGAGTTTTATACAATATCAGATTGACTAAACTGACTGAAAGTTGTGGGATTAAGTTTATTGTGAAAGATAGTAACTGCTAAGGGATTAATTTTTAGCTTATTGCAGAATCGGTCTCCTTTTCCTTTTCTTTTTATATAAAGGTGATGGCAGTAATAAGGTGGCCTTCCTGCTTCATTAGTTCAATCTTTCTTATTCTGGTTGATAATTTCTCAATCTGCAGAAGGTGTGCTTGGCTTTCTTTTTTCAATCAACTTCTAGTATCATGTAATTCTAATGCAAGACCTAGCCACAGTTTCTCTATCATTAGGTTAAAGATTTTTACCAGTCCTGAAATCCAGTTTTTTATTTGATTTCCAAATTGAAAACAGAAAAAGAACTTTGTACAGTTAGTGTTATATCTGTCATGAAGACTTGTCTCGAACTCATATTCAAAGTTGCGCTTTCTATTGGCCATTCAAGTTGACATGTTCAAAACTTTCAATGATGAGAAAATATAATGACATCAGAATTGCATTCATTTTTGTGTTGGTTATCATCTGATATTTAATGGATAATATAGGTGCTTTTTTCCCTTTATTCCTTTTCTCCACGTGATGTTGTAGATGCATTTGCGTGATATAGTTATCAAACCTTTTTAGTTTCTTTAACCTCTGCTTTCTAGACACCTCAAAAGACTGGATATCTTGGGTAGCTGATTGTGAGTATGTTGCAGGTACAAATAGGCACACATTCATTTACCTTTGATCATGTCTATGGGAGTAGTGGCACTCCTTCATCTGCTATGTTTGAAGATTGTATTGCCCCATTAGTTGATGGTTTATTCCAAGGATATAATGCGACTGTTCTTGCTTATGGTCAGGTAAACCTTTATTTTCCATGGAAAATCTGCACAAGGATATTATGTAGTTTTCTTTCCTCATATTTACTTTTCAATCTGTTGCAGACGGGATCTGGGAAGACATATACAATGGGAACTGGCTTCAAAGATGGTTTCCAGATGGGAGTTATTCCTCAAGTCATGAATGTTCTATTCAGAAAGATTGAAACTTTAAAACATCAAACCGAATTCCAACTTCACGTTTCTTTCATTGAGGTTTGTTGAAGCATTTCTTCTCTCCTTCCACTCTAAGGGGCCATCATGAATTATACTTTTTGTTACACCCTCTTGCTCTCTCTCTGTCCATCTTTGACCTATGACATATCTCTCGAAATATCATGTTCAATGCAAACATCAATTGCATATCACATTTCTGGCCTGTAGAAAGATAGGAAAACTCGTCTTTTATAACAAACATCTGTTGCGGTGTCCACATCATCTAATGAATTGCTTTTGCAGTTGATGTTGATAGAATGTCCATTAGAAAACTGCCCGTATAAATTCATAGATAGCTGGTCTAGTTCTAAAATATTATGTTGAATGATTAGTCTGCTCCCTCATCTGCTAGTGATTTGATTGAAGATAATTTTAAGGCTTTATCTTGTCTAAATCCAATAACTTTTGACTGGAAGTGCTGTGTGAGTTACATGTATACTCCTTCAGTAGTTTGGAAAGTAACTCTAGTTTCTAGTATATGTATTTTTCTCAACAAATGTTGGGAACTTGTGGCGAGTATCTAACAGAGAGATTTTGGTGTGAAAGATTCTGAAAGAAGAAGTAAGAGATTTGCTGGATCCTACGACTTTGAACAAATCAGATACTGCAAATGGGCACACAGGTAAAGTAAATCTCCCAGGGAAACCACCAATACAAATTCGTGAGACTTCAAATGGTGTCATAACACTAGCAGGATCGACAGAAGTTAGTGTTTGTACATTTAAAGAAATGGCTGCTTGCCTAGAACAAGGATCATTGTGCAGGGCAACAGGGAGCACAAATATGAACAATCAATCGAGGTAGATTACTGATCTTTCTATCAGTATCTGCAGGTATTCGTTTCCCTACATCAAAGTACCGTTACGTGCTCATGGCTTTGCTAACTACAATTTATGGAAAAGACTTGTGATAATGATCTGTTCAGATTGATATGCATACTATAGAGTTCAGTATTGTTGTTGAATATCATATGCACGAGCTTATAAACTTTTCAGTTTGTAATTCTGTTTTATCGAACTTGTTTGAAGACTTTGCTAGTTAATCCTTACCTTTGAAGCTGAAGTAAACACCAGTAGCTTAGTGACAAATGATTTTTTTATATTTTTATCTAGTCGTTCACATGCCATCTTCACCATCACCTTAGAGCAAATGCGTAAGCTCAATCCAGTTTTCCCTGGCGATAGCAATCCAAACGACAGTATGAATGAAGAGTATCTGTGTGCAAAGTTGCATTTAGTAGATCTTGCTGGATCTGAGAGAGCCAAGAGGACTGGTTCTGATGGCATGCGTTTTAAGGAAGGTTGGTGAAATTTCTTATTGCTTAATTCATGTGAATTTTGCTGTAAGGTGTTTAAACAGCTTTATCTTTTATACAGGAGTTCACATCAATAAGGGCCTTCTTGCACTTGGAAACGTTATCAGTGCACTTGGTGATGAGAAAAAGCGAAAAGAAGGTGTTCATGTTCCATATCGAGACAGTAAATTGACTCGGCTTCTGCAGGTACGAGACACTTGAGAGTGAACAATGCGAGCTTTTAACAGGGATTTTTTTGTGAAAATAATCAAGCCAATTTTTTCATATGATTAGTTTCCTGCCAGCCACCAAATGAGTAACATATAGCATTTGAATGACTACTTTGAATAATAAATAATTACTTAGTTGAGAAGGACATACAAAATATGCACTTGAATATGTAAAATGTTGGACTCTATTGACTTTATTTTCCGTCCCAGACACAGTACATAACTGTTTTCCTATAAGTTAGTCAATTTGAAATTGGCCGGACAGATTGATTGGTACTGATTATAAGCTCTTAAGAAGTTATAATGTATGAGATGGTTAAGGATGACCTTGGATGACTTTTTTTCCTTCTACTCTTTTCATTTTATTCCAATGCTTCCTACATTTATGTTGCTAAGAGTTGTATATTTTAACAGGATTCGCTTGGTGGTAACAGCAGAACTGTTATGATAGGTACCCATCCAAAGCCTAATTCCTCTGTTTTATTTTCCTTCAAAGCTTTGTAATTCGTCTTCCCTTGGGATTTTTTAATGTTTCTCTAACATTTAAATGGTTGCCTTATATAGCTTGCATTAGTCCAGCTGATATCAATGCTGAGGAAACCCTCAACACCCTAAAGTATGCAAATCGTGCCCGCAATATCCAAAATAAGCCTGTTGTAAGCTTTTCAGAATAACTCTCTTCTTTTCTATTTCTTTTCCACACGCAGCTAAAGATTCAGTGCTCTTATGAAGCATTGTGAATGAAACTTTTTTGTCTTTGTTTGTTTAATAGGTTAATAGAGATCCGATGTCCAGTGAGATGCTAAAGATGCGCCAACAGCTTGAGTATTTGCAAGCAGAACTTTTTGCCCGTGGAGGAGGATGTTCATCAGATGAAATTCAGGTATTAGATTATGTAAACTTATATCTGACATGTTATGTCAATCACGATAATAAACTTCTGAATCATGTATGTGTTTAAAGAAAGGATCGGTTGGCCCTTTCTTTGGATACAATCTATTCTGGAATAGTTTTGTGTGAGTTTCCTAATAACCGTTCATGTAGGTTCTCAAGGAAAGGATTGCTTGGCTTGAAGCTGCCAATGAGGACCTTTGTCGTGAACTTCATGAATACCGCAGCAGATGCACCACTGTAGAGCAACGTGAAACAGATGCTCAAGTTTGTGATGGATACTCCTCTATTTTGGACTTGAATGATTTTTCTCACCTTTCTATATATACGGAGCATGAATATCGAACTTCACCTTTCAGGATGGCAGTATCTGTTCTGTGAAAACTGATGGGCTTAAAAGGAGCTTGCATAGTATAGAGTCACCAGATTATCAAATGGGTGAAACTATTCCTGGTAAGCTCTTCTAGATCATCAGTTACTCACTTGGATTTCCTTTATTTTTTCCAGTTGTTGCAATTATTTCACTGCCTCTTTAACTTTCTTTTTTTCCACTTTCCTTTCTTCTCTTATTTTACCAGAAACAAAAGGTTTGTATCAGTTGTAGCAGTGTTAAATACATTAATATTTCCATCTTTTAGCAGGAGACTCCAGGGAAATTGATGAAGAAGTAGCGAAAGAATGGGAGCACACGCTTTTGCAGAATACCATGGACAAAGAATTGCATGAATTGAACAGACGTTTGGAGGAGAAAGAGGTATATCTTTTAAATGTATAAAAGTGGTAATGTGTATAATTTCCAGACCATGCATTTTTTACCCAAAATTCTATAATCATACTGCTGAATGAGTTTTTCTGCTTATTTTCATCGGACATGGCTGAAATTCTACAGAGAAATTTAAAGTACTTGTTACTTAAATTTACTGGAACTTGTAAAACTAGGGGAAATCATGTAAGGTGATTTTGACTGGATCAAGTAGAGGCAGAAGTCTCCGAAGCTGGAGAAATTTACTTGTACATTTCAAATTTATAAAGTGTGGTTCCTCCTAGACATACTCAAATTGGCTGTTGTTTCTATTAAAGTACTCCATTTAACAATATTGTCATCGTTATTCATAGATGTATTGGTTTGGTAATCCATTTTTCATTTTGCACGTTTCTTTCTATTAAAGCACTTCATTTGGAGATAGAATCATCATTGTTCATAAGTGTCTTTTAAGTGGTCTGCTTCATATTTTGCATGTAATGCATCTGCTAACCGGCATTCTTGAATAATACAAGTAACCTGATCTTGTATATGATTTTTTTCTTTACTCTGAGCAGTCAGAGATGAAACTTTTTGGAGGGGCTGACACTGCAGCTCTCAAGCAACACTTTGGCAAGAAAATCATGGAATTGGAGGATGAAAAAAGAGCCGTGCAGGTGGGAAATAACTCAACAAATTTCCATAGCTTATTCTTTAAGAGTAAGAGAGGGATTTTTCTATTTATTTACCATTTCTTATTTACTTCAGCGAGAGAGGGATCGCCTGCTGGCTGAAATTGAAAATCTTTCTGCTAGCTCTGACGGGCAAAAATTGCAAGATATCCATGCCCAGAAATTAAAAACTCTTGAGGCACAGGTGATCATTTTATATACAAATTCGTTTAATTTTCTTTCTGAGGAAGATTCTCATAACAACATTAAAAGTTTAAGCAATCTTCACAATCTATGCTGCCAGATTATGGATCTTAAGAAGAAACAAGAGAACCAAGTTCAGCTTTTAAAGCAAAAACAAAAAAGTGATGAAGCAGCAAAGCGATTACAAGATGAAATTCAATATATAAAGGCACAAAAGGTAAATTATCTTGCAACATCATGCATATTTTAGCTGTTTATTGTGTATTTCTACTGTACAGGTTACTAACATCTCTTTTATTTCCTACGTGTTTGAGAGTACAGGTTCAGTTGCAACACAGGATCAAACAAGAGGCAGAACAATTCCGACAGTGGAAGGCCTCTCGGGAAAAGGAACTGCTGCAGGTACTTTTCTTTTTTGTTCGCTCGATTATCTGAAAATCTCTATTCCACCCATTCTTCTGCTCTTTCTATTTGAGTTATGCCTACTTCTGGGATGTGATGCAAAAGGAAAATATAATTGAAACTTCATAAAAATTTCTCATTTGTTTATGAGATTGCATCATCTTATGAAACTATGATGCCAAGATAAACTTGGATTGATTGTTATAAACAATGATGCCAAGATAACCTGCATGTTCATCTCAATTCCCCCTCTGTTGATAATGCATTTGCTTGCGCAGTTACGGAAAGAAGGGAGAAGAAATGAATATGAAAGGCATAAGCTACAAGCTATAAACCAGCGCCAGAAAATGGTGAGTTCAAGCAACATTATCAATTAATACACACTGTGCCTTTCAAAGAACTTTATTCATTATGTGGAGGAAAAAATTTAATTCTATAAAGCTCCAATTTCCCATCCCCATATGGTTTGTTATGCTTTTTTTCTACTGGATCATATTGTTCTATGAGATAAATTCTTGATTCTGGATTATTTCACTAGTATTTGGTATATTTTCTGCCTTATAAATATTATCTAGTTCTTTTAGCTGTCACCAGCACCGCTTGTTGTTGCTGTCAGTATGAATGAAAGTAACTGCATACACCGTCATTGGTTTCTTGTTTCTGTCGGTGCCACATAAATTATCTGTATCATAATGAGTTTCTTTACTTCAGGTTCTTCAAAGAAAGACAGAAGAGGCTGCAATGGCTACCAAGAGGTTAAAAGAGCTGCTTGAAGCTCGAAAATCTTCTGCACGAGACAACTCAGGTATGCTTGTTACTTTTTAGCATTGTGTCCTTAATCAAGGCTTGTGATCTTGAACCCAATATTATTTGGTAAACAACAACTTCTCCAATATAAAGCATAAAAAATGAATATTTCTTTTTTATGACCATGGCTTATGCAGCCAATGGTAGATTCTTCAGCTGGTAGATCTATTTTCATTATTGAAAACATGGGGTGTTTACACAGTGTTTCCTTTTGTAAATCCCATTACTAATGGTGTTACCATCATGCAGCTATCTCCAATGGAAATGGAGCAAATGGTCAGGTAATTGTCTTGACTTCCTCTTCACAAGTTATGTTTGTCCAGTTATTCTTAATGCATTTACATTGAATTTAAGTTTGCATCTGCAGAGCAATGAGAAATCCTTGCAACGTTGGCTTGATCATGAGCTGGAGGTCATGGTAAATGTGCATGAAGTCCGCTTTGAATATGAGAAGCAAAGCCAAGTGTACGCACTTAATTCAATATTTCGTAATTCCCATCTGTTGTACAACCTACTGTCGTAATTTTGTTTTAATTATGCTGCAATCTACAGGCGAGCTGCACTGGCAGAAGAGTTGGCTGTGTTGAAGCAAGTAGATGACTTTGCTTCAAAAGGATTGAGTCCTCCACGAGGAAAGAACGGATTTGCAAGGTATAAGCTATGTAAAAATAGTTTATTTAATTTTTCCAACTTTTCCGTTGCCAGTGATTGATAAATAAGGCAGCATCAAGCTGGTAGAATAGCAATAGTTCAAATCAACATGATATATCTTAATGTGTCTTTCCTTCTTGTCAGGGCTTCTTCTATGTCACCAAATGCGAGAATGGCCAGAAAATCATCACTTGAAAACATGTTGAGCATATCGTCTAATTCTCTTGTTGCAATGGCTTCACAACTTTCAGAAGCAGAGGAGCGAGAGCGTGCATTTACAAACCGTGGACGTTGGAATCAGCTTCGTTCCATGGGAGATGCGAAGAATTTGCTTCAGTATATGTTTAATTCTCTGGGAGATGCCAGGTGCTCTCTTTGAACTATGGATATTTAAATAATATTGAAACTAGCAAATTTCTCCCTGTGGTTATTTTATTGCCAAACATATAGGAAGGACAAATATATGGACAGTATGCATACATTGTCTTCCATCAACACAAAACATGCTTCATGCAAATTCACATAAGTTGGAGGCAGTTTAAATGTTCTTTAATTATGATGATTGGTAAAAGTTATGCTGACCTAGTTGCATGTTCTTGACAGGTGTCAACTATGGGAGAAGGAAATGGAAATAAAAGAAATGAAGGAGCAATTCAAAGAACTTGTAGGTCTATTGCGACAAAGTGAATCACAAAGAAAAGAAGCTGAAAAGGAGCTAAAATTGAGAGAGCAAGCACTTGCCGTGGCTTTGGCTACAGCAGCCTCTGTAAGATTATGTCACTTAGTAAAATTATTATTCTTTCCATGCATCAAATAACAGCTTTTAGAAACCCTGAGAATACAACTGAACATATTAGACCATATTTTAAGGCAAGCACAGAACTAGAGTTAAATCGACATGCTCTAGCTTATATGTTTAACATACTATGATGGCCCAGTAATATTAGTGTTAATTTTATTGACTTCGTAGGAAAAATCTAGCTTTGAAATTTACCCTTGTCTGGTAAAGGATTTGTAATGTAGGCATGGCATGGCATGGCATTCAATAGAGTATAGACTTCACATGAATGATGAAGATTGCAAGAACATGAATCTTCTAGGTGCTTCTTATAAGTCAGCCCCCTGCATGCTTTGGCTCGAAATCTCATAGAACTAATCTCTTATTTCGTTCTGAACAATAATTTGCACAGAATAGAAAATATGGAACCAAGGTAATGGAATTCCAATTCAAGAGTAGAAGTTTGGGCTCATATACTTGTGTATTCTTCTATAGAGCTATGAAGCTATAATGACTCATGAGCGTACCATGGTTTCCTTATCCTTGAACCAAAAAGAAGTACATGTTAACTATTATTATTATTATTATTATTAACTGTGACTGCTTTCAATTCTACAGGCTGACCAAGAACAGAGGAACTCCCACAATTCACTGAAACATTTCAATGATGACATGAGTGGTCCACTGTCTCCAGTGTCTGTGCCGGCACAGAAACAGCTAAAATATACGCCAGGAGTTGCTAATGGTTCAGTCAAAGAGTCAGCCGCATTCATAGATCAGACCAGAAAGGTTAGTTTGCTTCTTCTTCTTCCATTGTAAGCATGGATTTGCATTGTTGCTTGGCTAAGAGAGTGGGTTTTATTGTTAGTGCAGATGGTGCCACTTGGGCAGTTGTCAATGAGAAAATTAGCAGCTGTAGGGCAAGGCGGGAAGTTATGGAGGTGGAAGAGAAGTCATCACCAGTGGCTTTTACAATTCAAATGGAAGTGGCAGAAACCATGGAGACTGTCAGAATTGATCAGGCACAGTGATGTAATGGTTATGAGGGCAAAGGCTCGTCAACAGGCTGCTCTGCCACGTAAAGTATGATGTCATGTCGTCACCAGATTATTCTTGCCTGATACTCATCTTTGACCTATAAGTATGATCCTAACACAGCACAGAAAGCACCTATAGACGCGTGGAGGTAATTCTTTTGTGCAATGACGCCACTTGATTCTACTGTTGCGATTTTCTTTATAAAAGTAGATTTGTGAATACTTGAATCTACTTGCCTTCCATGTATTCTTGCTCAAAGCATCTTTTCACATGTGGTAGCTACATTGATGGAAATTTCTTATTAGAGAACAACAGCTGATAGAAAAGATATGCCTTGTTGGTTAAATTAGTCCTGTGAAAATGACAGGATAGCTTTAGGGTAGCAAGGCCAAGTTTTATGGATTGTGAATATGCCCTTTTACATCATGCAGTGATCTGGGAGTGGCTGTTGAAGAGATCTGCTTATAGCTCGCGTGGATGAGCTGATTTTGGAAAGCAATAGGTTTTAATCTTGGAAATTTCTTTTTTTGCTGTGGTCACCACATTTGAAGCATCTTGTAAAGCAGTGTTGATGCGGCCAATTGTTGACCCCAAATATTTACTACAAGAAGTGCTGATACCTGTGATGGTGTGAGTTGCAAGATGACAGTAAAAGAACATCTTGCTCCAGGTGTCTCTAATGTTTTGGTATATATTCTGCAATAACAACTCTTTCAAGGGAAGAAATCCCTCTCCAGAAGTCACAGAAATGTATAACAAAGGTTTTTTTGTTTTTTTTTAGTGATTGTAAGTTCTAGCTAAACATGTTCCAATGTTTATTGTGTATAAGCAATATTGATTCTGTTGAAAGGGATTGAAGGCTGTAGTGTTTTCTGTCACTTGACAGCAAAAAAAAGTTGTTTAGAGAATTTATTGTACTTACTTTTTGGCTGTGACTGTATCCAAGAATAAGAGTGGTTTTGTTGAAAGAGTAGGGATCATACTGCATACACGTACTGCTGTTGGGATCCATACAATACCTTAATTATATCTAGTTATGAACTCTGTATGATACTTCCTGCTATCCTTGACCATGGACGTGGTAAGAATCGCAGTAAATAAGTGATAGAAACTGCTGTAAAATTTCAACAAGTAAACATTAACAAGGATCCAGTTCTTTCATACGAGGCACTTAGCTCTCAGGTAAAAGGTTGATACCCAAGGCAAGTGAACACATGTACCCATTGCTACAAGACCCGGAAAAACTTGGTTTTTTTAATTTATCAAAATAACATCATTTCAAGGGTTTTTTTTTTTTAATCTAGGTTAACTCACTTCAGCCCAAGATCATGTCTTGTAACCATGCATGCCTTTGGATGGTGTATTCGGCGGCTCCTAATTCAGTCCAATGCATGGTTTCTTGGTTTCTTTGGTTTGATAACCTCTTATTTGGATCAGGGCTGAAAGGAGTAGCACCGGTAAAATGACCTCGTTTAGAGCTCTTATGTTCTGTGGGGGTTTCCACAACATAGCAATCCATCCTCTTCTTTCATAATAGAAGACTTGTACTGCAAATTACGTTTCCAAACCCAGTGGAACCAGCTTTTCATCGACTAATGACTGTAGAAATTTCTTCAAACTAACCTTGTTCTTCGCATCTTCATGCTTGGCCTCTTTTCTTCAACTTCGCTCCAATATCAACTTAAATGATACATTAAAAACCTGGATCGAACTCGTTACAATAGTCATTAACCAACATGCTTGCTTACATAGAAAACTGTCTTTTGAACACTGTTTGAAACTAAAAACTATATCTGGAATAAGCACATTGTGAAAGATGGAGGAGGGACTAGAGTACTGCAGAGGGATTTTTATTTTTTTTCCCGCCAGGGGACTCCCTGGTGCAGGATCTGAGCACATACTCCCAGAGACAGACAATAAGAACGATCACCAGAAATTAAGGCCTAACTGCCTTCAAAAATACACATACAGGATACACTGTTGATACATGTCATCGTTGTCAGTTATGTTGATGATTTAACCACTAAATAGTAAAAGCTTTCTATAACAAGTTTTACAAGGGTGCATTTCTTTTCAATCCACTCCAATTTTAAACCAAAACTGGACCTCTATATCCCAAGTCAAGCATTTAAAGTTTTGGTTGGCAATGACCACATCAGGCGTATAAGAAGATGAAATGCTTAAGACTCAAAAGCAACGGTGCAGTTCAATGCAGCAGATATAGGAAAGTAGCATCCTAATCAAGCATGTTGAGAAGCACTGCATCACGGAGCAAAAACTCATTCCACGTTCATGTGCTTCAGGGTTTGCCACACCAGTATGCATAATGCTCGTCTTTGCGATGATTACTTACAAGGCCACCACATTGTAGGCAGATGAAACTGCTCCCATCCGAGAATGCATCCAACACAATTTGTGTCCTGCCAGTTTCGGCAAGTATTGAGTGTACATGAACATCGGATTCAGCTGAACGTGATGAGGCACCTACATTAAGTGGAGTTTGTTCAGCTAGAAAAGGCTGGGCTTCAGCAATTGCACATTCAGCAAACAAAGATGCCAGATGATCAACAGCAGTGTTCTCTTGCAGCCTGTTCAAATACAGCTCACGAGCACGGTGCAAGGATTGAAATACAGCTTGATCCCCACCTTTGGTTCTCATTGCCATTACCACCTGTGCCAAGCACTCAGTAAGCACAGGTTCTGGAAAATATTCAGAGCACCTCATTTAAACAGAAATGGGAAATAGTTTTAATACAAACTTTCCAACCCTTTTCCACTTCAATTTTTTACTTCCCATGTTTGAACTATGGTGTGAGCCCACTGTGTGCATGCATAAGTGTCTATGCAGGTGCACAGGAACCTATATCCATGACTAATATATCGCTATAGATAATGATGAGCATTCCTTCTATAGAAAAACAATAAGCCTAACATGAATTTTGAGATACCTAAGGTTGGCAATCATACATGGTAGTCTTGAAATAACTAGATATGTCCTGGTATCCCTTAGCTACTCAATAGCCTCGTAGCTTGGGAGTTTTTGCTAAATTTAATTGATTAATTCATTTACAATTTATCCAAATGAAAAAAAACAAAAATATGTTGCAACTGCCAACCTATTAAAATCCATAAAGGATTTAATGGCTTAACAACAAAATGATGATAAAAATTGTGAATATGATTGAGTTAGGGACATAAACAGAAACATAGTTAAGTAGTTTTCAAGGTATCATAAGTTCCTTATCGTGTCCCTCATACAAGTAAGCTGTTAAAATTATATGGATTCTGTACTTCGATTACCCGGGTTCAAAGAAATTGGCATGTTGAACACCCTTAAAAGGGAAACTATCAAAGCAGAAACCCTAATGACTTAAACTTCCTAACAATTGTGACTCACCCTTGCCAGCAATTAGAAATAGACATTTTCTTCTCCCTGTTTATTGAAATCTCACTAATGCCTGGATCAACTTTAATCACATTACAGACTAACACACACACACCCCTCCAACTCCCTCAGCTGTATCGTTTAGAAGAAAGACACAATAGACATGCACTCTTGTGCAAAACCCTAACAAAACAAGTAATGACACAAAATAGAAGAGATACGAAATATAAAGTGGTTTGGCAAAACCTACTCTACAAAACTTCACTATCAAATATCAGGGTTTACAATCACAAATCAACCACACGCATACACCTCACTACCCAAAACCTGAATTATACCTAAAAATCACTCACAAGAAAAATACCATGCTAATTCTTTTGACTAAAGGTTTTGGCCACTGAACTAATTCTTTGATTGCCACCGTTAATATTAGAGGCGCACATAAACTAGCCATTACACATGCTATTGATACTAGCAACAAGATCCTTTTCATTAGAAAAAATACTCCAAGTCCAACTCTAACAAGGAAAGTCTTTTCCTAAAGAGAATATATCAACGCATTCCATTCTTGTTTAGGACACCCTACCATGCAATTATCAATCTAATCTAAACCAACTCACCAATTTAAGCCACAACTCAACATGCGCTCCCAGTTTTGTTTTTTCAAGATGGTACGCTACAAGCAGAATTTTAATTCTCAATAATACTAGAAAAATCAGAATGCAGAGAAAGTGTGAGTGATGGCCAATTGAAAGACCCCTCTTGTAGACAAGAAAGAAAAGCGTGCAGAGTGGTTAATTAAATGTCTAAAACCAGTGATTGATCAATCTTGTAAACATCAGAATGAAAATACTTTTATCAGTAGAAAAACAACATCAAGATAAAAAAAAGAAAGAAGAATATGAAAATCCCTTCACTAGAAAAAGAAGAAAAGCAAGGAAATTGGAGATATTTTTCTTCTTTTTTTATTGAAATAACAAAATTAAAAAAGAGATAATTGAAGTAGTTAATTGATTACCGCCTGAAGAGCTTGAGAAGGTTTGCCTTGACTGATGAGTTGGCGAGCCAATGTGAGCAACCCTCTCACGTTGTTGTTGTCATCTGGGACTTGAAGCGGCGGCGGCGGTGCAGTCACTTCAGACATCTCTGTGTCTGTAGTACGATGTTCCATGGCATCTACCATTCCACCACTTTCTCCAAGATTTTGCTTTTCTAAGTCTGTGCTGATATCCTATATATGGTACTATCGCACTCTGCTCTGCTGTTGTGTTCGTCTTTGATGACAAATTAAATTATCCCAAGGGGGCTTTTTTATTTTTTGTCTGGTTAATGATTGCTAGACGATTCTAGCAAATTCTTCACTGCCACTCGACTCTTTCTGTTTTGATTCTCTAACTTGATTTTTTCTTGGATTTGCTCTGCTCGGATTGAGCTTGGGCTCGTTTTACAGTTTAAATGGTTTTAATCATCTGGGTTTGGCCCTATTTTTTCCAGAGCCTAGGCTTCTATTCTTGCATGGACCCGGTTCTTTTTACCTTGTTTTCGGGAATTCCATAGGGTGTGAGAGACTTTTAATCAAACTCGGGTCGGGAACTGATGTGAAAAGGGACTTGGATCACTAAGAGTTGCTTGATATTATTTTTTAATCTTTTTTTTAATAAAAAAAAAACAGGATGAGAAGCCATACTTGCAAGTTCAGATCAATTATTTTTACTGAAACAACTTGTTTAAGTTTTTTTATAAAAAAAAAAAACTAGAGTGACTCAAATGGATTTAAACCGAATTTAACTAAGTTAATTGAATCACAAGTTAACTTTGCTAGGTCAATCAAATTTCACCTAATCAAAGTCTTTTTGAATTTAACTTGAAACCTGGCTTGAATTCTACTTAACTTGAATGAGGTTTTAAATTACCGGAACGAGAACAAGCCAAATTTAACACTACAGTTTCAACTTTCCATTCTTTGAGCGTTGTGGACTAATCCATCTATATGGCAACCAATATTGTAGTTGAGGTACGTTTCCTTACATCAGATGGTGGTGGTTGGAACCTGAAAGCGAATCAAGGAACGTTAAATTAGTTAGTCGTGCACACAAGGTATAAAAAGCTTTTATCAAGTGAATGGTTTTGTAAGCTATTTTAATTTACTAGTTTTATTTCGTGTCTAAGAAAGGCATTTTGAGTTGATTTTTCACGCAACTCTCACTGATAAAGGATCATTGACAGGCACTTGACATGATAGAAAGGCATTTTGAGTTGATTTTTCACAACTCCCTCTGATAAAGGAATCGTTGACAGGCACCTAACATGATCCTTTTTTTCATGATCAAAAGAGAAGAGTAACAGTCTTTTGAGGGGGGGAAAAGATGAACTACACTGGGCCAATAGAATGTGGACAAGAACGAGTAGCTTCTTGATTGTCTTCTTCTACCTTTCAAATCTTGATGGAACAAGAAATTGTAAAGCATCCATATAGATGTATTATGGGGAGCAGCAACATCATTCATAACAAAAATATTCATATGCCAGTACACTACCATCAACCTGGATGCCCTGTACAACATGGCAAAACATAACTCCGGAAGCTACCATGAATTTAGCTACTGTAATCATTCATCCAGGAAAAAAAAAAAAAGGAACGGTGAGAAGGAACTAGCATATATTGCATATGTTATAGCATCATCTATTTCTCTACTCTATTCGTTCATTCATTAGTGTTGAGGTACGGTAATAAACTAGGATTAGGGCATCCCAGTTTGCAGGTCTAATTCACTATCCTCTAGCAAAACAGTCTCTTTAATTTCCTGTAACATCTTCAAGACTTGCCACATAGTGGGCCTCTGCTCAGGTGAGGTCAAGCTACAAGCAATAGCCACCTCAAGAAGCATTTCTAGCCTATTATCTTCTCCAGCACCATCGTCTTGATGATTGCCCCTAGTAGACCTAACCCAATTTACCACATCTTGTGGGAGAGGCAGCAGTGATGGAGGCTTGCCAGTTATGAGCTCGAGTAATAATACTCCAAATGCATAAACATCAGACTTGGAAGTTGCCTGTTGACTCGAACTGCGAGTTTCTGGGGCTTTGTAAGCCGATGCATCGGGGTCATCCTCATCATCAATCGGTGAATTGGCAAGAACGGCAAGGCAATAGTCACTCACACATGCCTCAAAATCTGGGCCAAGAAGGACATTAGAAGACTTGAGATTTCCATGGACAAGCCTCCATGCTTGGTGGATATAAGAAAGGCCTCGGGCTACATCCTCTGCTATTTTAAGACATGATGTCCAATGTAGTGGTTTTGCTCTTGTTGATTTTGAACCTGCACATTTATTCAATATAGTATTTACGTACCAAACCCAATCAGAAGAGGAATGCAATATAGAATCCATGGTTATAAAACCCAATTTAATTTAAAAAATAATTTGAACAATGTAATATTTTTAAAAAAATTAATAACATGAAACCTTGATCGAGCTAAGTACTAGGTTGAGGATCACCAGTTCACCTTCTCGGACCGGTTTAACAACACACACAGAATCTAATGAAATCTACACCGTTGAATGAGACGGTACAGTTGAAGTTTTGACTTTTGTGTTGTCGTATCCACGCGTGTGGTCGTGTTATGGGACCCACAAGACCCCCCCGAATCAGAATCATATCCTCCAAATACATTCCTCCGCGAGTGGAGTGAGCATGTCAGTAAGCGCGTAGGAAAACTACCTTTAAGCAAACTTTTTTTGGGTCCCGCTGGCTGTTGGATGGAGCTACACCGCACGATCAGAAAGATATCGGTGCCGATCCAATCAAAGCACGAGCCCCTGTGGGACTCACACCGTTCCTACATTTCCCAACGCGAGTGGCAACTCCCATAGGGAGCTGCTGTACAGCACGCGCCTTAATTAGAATTATAACAGCTAATTTTATGCACTCTATGAGATGCCCCCATGAAACCGAGTGCTTTGAAGCGATTAACGAACTAATTAATTAATTGGTGGCAGTTACCGAGCAGAAAACCAAGACCAATTCCTGAGTTCCAATGTCGTCAACTGCAAGATTCTGTTGTTTTATGGAAAACTAAGATCCTATTAACAAAGTTAAAGTTAATTCATGCCGATCATAACAACATAATTTTATGCTATTTCAAAGAATTTAAAAAAAAATCAAAATAAATTTTGTTCTAATTGACCTATCAGGTTGGTTGGATCAAACTCTTGTTCCGAACCCAGCCTCAGTTAAAAGCCGTGTCAACCAATCTACCTACTGGATAGGACATGGTTTAAATGTGATTGCTAATTCAGTAAACTCCAAACTAAATTTAATAGTTAACAAGTTAATCACTGAGCTACTAGCCCAAAGAGATTCACTTAAATGCCTGACTTGGTAGTGGTAGAAGAGCTTACCATGAATTAGGGAGAAGAGACTGCCATTGGGCTGGTAATCATAGATTAGAAGCCTTTCCTCTCGAGCTTGAAAATAAGCCCTAAGAGGCACCAAGTTAGGGTGCCTAAGTCCGCCAACTGATTCCATGTGTGGTTCGAAAACCTCTTTGCTTCCATCCGATAATTTACTTGCATCAAGCCGCTTTACACACACAATCAGACGGTTGTCCAACACTGCTTTATAAGTGGTCCCCATGGTTCCTCTCCCTAGCAACTCAGCTGAGGCTCTCATTAGCTGATCCAACGAATAAAGATGTGCCTCACCCGCACAGAATGCTAAACTCCCACTCTTGCCCACATGCAGCCCTTGCACTCTCTTCACTTTCTCTTCTAACTCATTCTCTTGTCGATCTATCTGCATCACAGCCACTGATTCTGCGGTGGGTCCAATAATCCCAGCAGAGGCAGTCGCAGCCGTCGATTTCTTTTGTGTTTTCTGTTTCTTGGCAGCGATGACAAAACAAATAACCGAACCAAGGAGAACAAATGCACCTGATGAAAACCCAATGATCAAAACATTTTTCTTGTGCTTCGTTTTTTGACCGCTCTGTGCCAAGTCAACGCCTTGTAATGCCTGGTTTTGACTAACTACAACGGCCGGCGGTGGAGCCACCGTCACTGCCGCTGGAGATGGGCCGAAAAATGGGGAAGCGGGGTGGCATTCTTTGTGTATAATCTTTCCACAAAGGCTAGGATTTGATGAAAAGGAGGAAAGATCAAAACGAAGTAATGTAGGTGTCACTGGGATTGCACCACTAAGATTGTTGAAAGAAACGTTGAGAGTTAAAAGAGAGGATTGGTTTAATGGAGGGATGGAGCCATTGAACAGGTTCCTGTCAAGACGAAGATAGTACAACCGGTCTAGAGAGATTAAAGCAGAGGGAATAGGACCGGAGAGATTGTTATGGGATAAATCTAGAGTGCGGAGCCTGTGAAGGGAAAGAAGTGGAGGAGGGAAAGAGCCCGAGAAGGAATTGTGATCAAGAAAAAGTGATTTGAGATTGGTAAGTTTGGAGAGGTCGTAAGGGATGGGTCCGGTTAAGGAGTTGTTTTGGAGACCAAGGACACGGAGCTGGTCGAGGAAAGTTAAAGTTTTGGGAGCGAAAATGCCACCAAGATCTGAGTCTCGGAGAACTAGGCGGATGATTTTTTGTTGAAAGCATTTGACTCCTGGCCATTGACAGAAATGGAAGGTTGTGTTTTGAGAAAATGGAAGGTTTTTGTTCAGGTCCGCTTTATATTTGAAGGCAAGAAGAGCTGTAGCATCAGGTGGTGCAGGCAAATTTGATGCAGGAGCAGTAGAAGAAGCTACTGTGATGAAAAAACAGAGTAAAAAATGAGAAGTTGAAAGCAAAACAAGCAGCATATTGTTGCTGTGCAGCACCAGGGGATCGGTGAGGTTGGGGAAAAAGAAACAGAAGAGAGAAAAGCCCCCAGGGTTTGGTTTTTTTTTTGTGGGTTTCTTTCTTCTTTGTTTCCACTTCAAAAGGGTAGGTGGGATGGGTCCATTTCATTCCCTGATGGTATTGAAGACCAGAAGAGAGAGAGAGAGATGGAGAAGAGATGGTATTCCATGGTATAGTTAGGGCAATGGTAAGTGACAAAGGATGTAAGGACTGAAAAGCAGCTGTCGGGACCTGCAACTTCAGAATCACGTGAAGAAAAGGAGAGAGAAAATTATGTGTAAATTAATGTTTTTTATTTATTTGATATATACTATGGTTACCGTATAGTAATACTCTTAAATTTGGCAGTTGGTGCTCACCTCCCTGCCAGTGCAGCATTTGCCGGGTAATGTCACTGTATTTTTTTTAAATGTTTTTTTTTAAGTATTTAAATAATATTTTTTATTTTTTAAATTATTTTTTATTTTTAAACTATTTTAAAATTTAAAAAAAATTAATTTAAAATTTAAAAAAAAATCAAAAACATGATTGAACCACAAAAATAATTTTGTTGTGGCAATGTATCACCTAGTTAAGGTTTTTTTAAATTTAAACTCCATGAGAGTTTTATATATTTATAATCTATTTATTAAA
>Ga0307517_10004609_pt1 | contig 21102 bp, 14 predicted proteins | sample 23_EM_MG_FD_194515 | JGI IMG/M metagenome (GOLD analysis project Ga0307517, IMG submission 194515) | Populus trichocarpa ectomycorrhiza microbial communities from riparian zone in the Pacific Northwest, United States - 23_EM | ecosystem: Host-associated > Plants > Roots > Unclassified | place...
ACCTAAAGCGAGGGGGGCAACTGTCAGGTTTTAATTCCTTTAAAATTGCAAAAAAAATATCATCGGTATTACTGACATGTATTCCTGACATAATTATCAACATAATTTTAATTGATTTTTTTTTTTTGTTATTTCCATTGGAAATTACCAATTACTAATATTTCATCGCTTGTTCCATTGAGAATTATTAGAAAACATTTTCCTCATTATTTCTGTTAGAAATTACTAACAGAGTATTATTCATTGCCGCTTTCGTTGCTGTTTATCAATTTTCTAGTAGTGAGTCAACTCCTTCCCGATTTAAATTAAAACTTGGGCTAGGAAATGGCCCCACCCAATGGGCATTTATTTTTAATTGAAATTCATTAAAATAAATGAAAAACAATATTTGTGATATTATTTTATTAAATAATAAAATACATTCAGGATTTATTTTATCAAATATCGTTCAGTTTTTACTTTGTTTTCTAATGAGGTTATAACATTGTTTTCTTAATATCAACGACTCTTTTTGTACAACCCTCTATTGTGTTATTTTTTCTTAGATCTTTTTCTTAAACTTTATTTGATCATTTTCTAGTGCAAATCCATTTTTTGAACTTTTATTAAATAAAATTAGATTCTAAAAAATAAAATTAGACAAAACCGAGTCAAAGACCCAAGTTGTGGGCTTAGCAGGTAAACCAACTATACTTGGGTCAATCCAAAACATTATCAAGCAAAGTCGTGTTTGGACTTGCCTGATAAATCGAGTCATATAAGGTCAACTTAAACCATGTTTAATATGAAAACTGGACCAAGTAGGGAGCCAAGATAGGAGGTTTATAGATCAACCCGGTGGGCAAGGCTAGGTTTAATGACACATCTAAAACATTTCCACTAGCAATGAACATGAGGTGTATTATTGTTATATTTTGTTAATACATTCGCATCAGAATTACCAAAAAGATATTTTTTTATTTAATTTAAACTTGCTTTTATTATTTTGATAAGATGTTTTCTAAAAAGATATTTTAGTTGAAAAAAAATAGGATAAAAAGGGAAAGTGTTAATAAGATAAAATGACTTTAATTAGAGGGATACCATTTTTTATCTTGATTTCAATTTTTTTATGATATCGGTTATGTTTGTTTTTTGTTTTTATTAAATAAACGACATATAACAAAAAATTATATTTAATCTGGAAAAACAATTAATAAGAAAAGAAGGAATTTTGCTAGCATATTATTTTGTTTCAATAGAATAAAATATTGTTGAAAAAAATATTGATATATAATTAAATAATGAAACTTAAATAGTTCCTCATGTCACAAGATCAAAGATTTTAATCCACATCTATTTCTCGGTTTCTCGATTTATTTATTTTTTTGTTAAGAATTATTTTTTATATTTATTAGAGCATATAATTATTGATTTATTTTATTAAATACACATATTGAATTCTCATTTCACAATTAAATTATTTCTTGATGTAAAAAAACATCAACATCACTTCCAAATAGTTTTTTTTTTACGTTAAAAATCAACTTTTGATTCAGCCTGTGACAGGGCATAGGTAAATTGACTAGTTATCTAAGAGATCGCTAACTAATAATTTTTCTTTAAAATAATTTAGAGACCCGTGAACGCTTTGCCAAAAATAAATTGCATAATCCATGTTATTACAAAATATACTAAAAAGGCAAGGTGTTTAATTTAAGCAATCCACAGCAGCTATAAGTTTACCTTTTAATTTCGTCTTTAACTTCTTTTTTTCCTAATAGGCAGCCTTTTATAATCAATTAAATGGTCAATTTGTTTAATAAAAACAAAATTCAATAAAAGAGAACCAAAGTATAAAATAAAGATAAACCTCGTAGCTATTATCAAATTCGTATAAGAAGAAATTTTTAGTCCACTAACTTTCCCTATAGTTTTTAATATTTTTGTTTTGGTCTGAAAGTTAATTTTGTTAATTTTTCAATATCTGAGTTTGAGAGAGAATAGAGAAACTCGTCAAATAATAGAGAAGAAGAAAGAAAGTTGTCAGTTAGTCATATTCCATTTATAAAAACGATCGATTTTAGTGTCGAGTTTCATTCAATAAAAGAATTTCCATGAAGATGTTTTGACCTTCAACTTGCATGAAAAACGTAGATCAGTCGAGAGAGAATCTCTTTTTGTTTGACTATTTTTGGATCAATTTAGAGATGTTTTGAATTGAAAAAGTGGTTTATTGAGGCATCAATGATGCTTATTCAGTGTTTTTGGATCAAAATAGGCTAAAAATATATTTTTAAGATCCAAAAACTTTATTCTCAATTTTGGTGGACAGGATCTTGGCAAATTATATATATATATATAACAGATGACATGTCATTCATCTCTTTAAAAAAAAAAAAAAAGAGGGTTAGGCGCTCAGGCCTGGCCTCATAGGCCCAAAATGTGTCTGGCTCTTTTTTTGTTGGATTAGGTGCTAGGTCTTTGCTCCTTCATATTTTTTTTATATGTGTGGGTTTATATTTAAACGCAATATAAAAAAATTAACATTATATTTCATTTATTATTCAATTTTATCATGTTTCTCAAGTAATATGATAGGTTTTTAATAGGAATGTTAATTACCCCCCAATTATTATGTGCCTAATATGAAAAAAAAAACTTATGAATATTTCCTTAACATAAAATTTATATTTTCTAAGATCTTTAATACATTATATATATATATATATATATATATATATATATATAAAAATTTATCATATTTATCAATTTATTTATCTTCAATGGTATACAAAATACTACTTTGTTTTAATGTTTTATTTTAAATTTACTTTTAAGACCATGATGAATTTTTATTTTGAAAACAGTGCTTGCAATTTACGTCCTAGCATTAGGTTAGTTTTTAGTTTTTCAAGTGTCTTTTTTTTCTTTATCATATTATTAAATAAAAAAGATAGTTTTAAAAAACATAAAATTATTAAACCCAAATGAGTCTATGACCCAGGTAGCAGATTTAACAAGTTAAACAAAGTTATTAAACCCGAAAGAGTCCATGAATTGGGTCACGAGCTTGGTGGATTAACTTGGGCTAATTTTTTTTTTCATTTTCATCTTTCAAATAAGCTGATTGGAGACTGAGCTTCATAATTTATTTCAGTTTGCTTTCTATTGAGTTATCGTGCTCTTAAACAATTCCTAACATTGGGTTGATGCTTAATTTTTTGAGCATCTAATTTTTATCATATAATAAAATACATAATAGTTTTAAAAAAATTGTTATTCAACTTTGTCATAACCTATTTTTGGGTTGTTCCCCAAATTTACTTTTTTTTCTTCCAAAACAAAAATCAAAAAATAAAATAAAAACTGACAACGCAGAGAAAGCAGGTTGAGGAGGATCTCAAACATATGGGAAAATCAAGATGTAATTTTGGATGAAATTTAAAGCCTAATTATACCCTATTATACTCAAAACTAAAGAAATAATGCAGATTCAAGGTGAAATTAAATGATTATTGGATGAATCTACATAGAAATTAAGTCCAAGGGCAAATTAAATTTTTAATAGGCCAATTTGATTTAATCATGGGCCAAATTAAAGTTTAATTATGATTAAAAATTAATTTGAGTCCAATTAAAGGATTTAATCAAGTGTAAGGACTTAATTATACTTTAAATGGGTCAAATTAATTTTATTAGGGGCTTAATTGGTGAAAATTTAAGTTTGGGAGCCTAATTTGGGCTTAATTAAGAAGATTAGAATTTTAAGAGATCAAATTTAATTTTTACCAAGTCAATTGGTTGAAATCAAGGGCAAAATTACAAGAAAATCAAAGTTTTGGGGTCAATTAAGGGCTAAATTGAAGAACTTCACAGCCAAGAACCGTTTTGCAAAAGGCGCCAAACTCTAAGAACCCAATTAGGAGAATCAGGGGCTAAATTGAAAATTTTTGAAAGTTTGATGGTCAATTAGAAGTTAAATTGCATAAATCCGAGATAAATGATCAAAATGAAAAAGGCGGCCAACTTTAAGGATGGCATCAGATTTTGGCAAGGGCACAATTGAACTTATTCTTAAAATCAAAAGCTCAATTGAGAACGTGATTCAATAAATCAAAAAATTAAAGACTGATTTGGAAATGGGGCTTTCTTTAGCGCTATTTTGTTCAAATGAAACAATGCATTTTGTACAAAACGATGTCGTTTCATTCACTATTCGTATATATAAAAAAAACCCCAAAATAGTGTTGTTTTGAACGACACTGTGTATTTTCTTTTGCCCTTGACGCCAAAAGGCAGGGGAAGAAGGTTTTTCTTCCCCTCCTTTGCAGCGCCCGTTTCTCCCGCTCTATCTCTTCCACTTGCCTACAAACCCTGACACAGCCCATACCTCCTCATGGCCTACCACAATGATGAAAGGGGTAGGGGAGACAAGCCCTGCGAGCAGCTCTAGGGCAGCTGCACATAGGCCGCCCTAGCTACCCTGCCCTATCACCATGACTGGACAAGGGTAGGGTAGCTCCTGCTCCCCCTACCCTTATAAATGCCCCATCACTAGGGGATGAAAAAAGAGAGAACTTACAGGAAACAAGACAACGAAGGAGAGAATGAAAGAGAACTGGAAAAAATAGAAAGGAGGAGAGGGAAGGAAAAGAACGGAACAGAGGACGACAAAGAAAGAGAGAGAACTAGGGGGAGGAAAAACAAAAAAAAAAAGAGAAATGAGAGGAGAGAAAAAAACAGAAACGAAAGAGAAAAACAGAGAGGGACGAAAAGGCAAAAAAAGAGAGGAAAGGAAAACAGAAACAGAGAGGAGGAAGAACAAAAGTAAAACAGAGGAAAAACACATAGAGAAAAAGAAGAAGAACCGTCGACTGGCAAAGTAGCTCCCTAGTACACAACCCCCTCGTTTGGAAGAAGAACCACCAGTACCACCACTTGCACCACTGTTAGCCACTACTAGCCACCGCTAGGTCAACTTTCCATCGCCCTCCTCCTTCTCCTGCTTCACCACCCCCTCCTTCTTCTTATGCTTCACCACCCCCCACATCTCTATTGTTTTGCTAATGAATAGTGGAGAGCCATTGTTCATGAGCCGGACCAGTTCCAGCCCCATCCCCTTAGTATAGAGTCTGTTGGGCTGAAATTAGCCCAACTCCTTTTTAGGCTGATATTGGCCTAACTCTGTTGGGCCAACCTTGGCCTAGTCTCTCTTTTGGGCTAACCTGGGCCCAATTTATTTTGGATCGATCTCGGCCCAACCATAATTGGGTTGGGCCCAACCCAATATATTATAATAATAATAATATATAATATTATATTATATATTAAATACAAAAAAACAAACAAAAAAATTCCAAAAATCCTTTCAAAAAAAATTGTGATTTTCTTGCGTATTTTTCTATCAATTTTGATTAATATTGGTTTGTATATTTATACTGTAAAAATATAAATTTTGTATTAAAATACTCAGTTTTCTCTGAAATGTTGCAATATATATATATATGGAAAACAACAAAAAAAATGTCTTGTTTTCATGCATATGGTCAAGTCTCTTAAAAATATAAAAAGATTTCATGTCGTATTTTCATGCAAAAAAAAATGATATTTATTAGAATGCATTTTGAGCTTTAATAACCAGTTTATTAAAGTCATGAGAACTAAAAAAATATTTCAAAAATATCAAAAAAAATATTTTGCTTTCTTTTAATATCTGGGATTACGAACTTATACGTATTCCTAATATTAAATAAGAGTTAATTATTTTTTTGTTGACATTAGAACGGTTAGGTTATACCTAATAAGATAAAGATCTCTGTACCGAGAACTCCTCTTAAACCTTAAAAAAACCAACAATTAGAAAACACGACAATACTTTAATTTTTATCAAATAATTAAACAATGCAGCTTATCTTATGTATGGTGTATTTTGAGTGATAATATCTTTCTTTTACGCAACCAGTCTTCGTGCCTGATCTCTGAGACCAGTTAGGGTTTCTAGTGACCAAAATATTAGGTAGACTCTCATTCCCTCTTTTCACTGATAAAAGACAAGAATTTCTTATCTTATTTCCTGATTTCCAAATATCATGAATGGACGCATCATCGTGACGCCGCACACATGCGACAAGCCTAGCAGAGTTCATGACTTGGATCACAGATTTGGTGTGATACAATATATCATCATCTCAATATCATTAATTTATTTTAAAGTCAAAATATATTTTTCCGGTTGTTCGGATTGCCTTTAGACCCACCAAATCGACTGGTCATATTAAAACAACTCCCACATAATTTAATTTGAAGTTTGGACTATGTATGAAGTCAAGTTGAAAGGTTTTAAGATTGACTAGTGAAACCAAGTTTAATGATACTGTCAAAAAAATTCTTTTTGTCTAAATATTTTTATGTTTTAAAAAAATTAGCTTGACATGAAGTGGAGGCCATTACAATTATCTAAGAATTTTTATTTGATCAATAAGTTGAGCAACAAGCAATCAAAATCGAACATTTTACGACAGCATGCAAAATCAATATTCTACAAAAGAACACCAATCCTTCCCGACTTGCTGTTCTTTGCTACCAAGTTGAAGACTTCGAAGCCAATTAATTACCATAGGATGGCCGAGTGTTCAACCGCTATAGCAAAATCAATATTTATGCTGCCCTTCTTAAAGTATCTGTTCGTTCTAATTTTACCTTTCATCAGTTTCTCTTAACCATGGCCAGTCTTTTTTTCTTTCTTTTTTTTATGCAACTCATGCTTTAAAAAAAACATAAATTCACGCAAAAACTATCACGAAGACAGATTTATTATCTACATTCCTCTTTTCTGTCCCTTCTACATATGTCCTTGCTGTCTTAAAACATTGTGATCACATTGATTTGGAATCTTCAATAAGAACAGAGGATGAGAGTTCGAAGTAAGACAATGGGATGGAGAAATCAAAGCATCTGTTCAGATTGTATTCTTCGATGATTTGTCAAAGGCCTTATGCTCCAATTCCATCGTAACAAGCTGGCTAGTCCAGCCTAGCAAGTTACAAATATCAAGCGATACCCAATGAGCTCAACAAACAAAGCTAATTCCTGTATTTATTTACACGAGCAAAAATTACAACACACGGCTTGTTTCTTTACACAAGCTCTACAGGTCCTAAAATTGAGTCACATGTGGAATTTACTCACATTGTTCTTTCATATCTTCTCTTTTCCTTTCTATAAAAGGGTGTTAAGAAGCAATTCTGACATGCATGGACTATTTTCTACAACAATCAGTTTAAAAACAAAGGCAGCACTATCTGGATCTCTTCATTCATTCATTGCAAAATTCCTTCCGTCAGGGGTGCTGTTATCTTGATTTTGCTGGGGAGTAGCGAATAAAATCTTTTGGCCCTCATCAGAAGTTAGTGGCGGATTTGTGCACTGTATGCTATCACCCTCAGATAATGAGACCGATGTCACAGCAGTCACTGGTACGCTAACCAAAGGCACCTCTGGTTCATTGCTACCACCTTGAGTAGCACTATCTTTCCCACCACCTGTAGCTGACATAGGATTTGAAAACAGCCATCAGCATGCAGATGCATGAAAATCTGATGTGCAAATGTAAATTGAGCTGTGGAGGAGATAGCTTCAATGACTAGGAACCATGAACATCTTGTTGAGAGAGGTGAGATGCATAAGAGGGAAGCTATACACACTAATCTAAAGACAAATTTTATGCGACCTTGAGTAAGAAAATTAAACTTGTTGCTTCATAAGGTGGAGTAAATGACCTGTATGAATAACGGTAGCAGCAGGCAGGCTTGCATTGGATGGCACAAATGAGGTTCCAGGTCCCTTTTTCATCTTTGACTGCAAAAACACAACCACAATGATCATGATGCATGTGTCCACTTCAATTTCAGTCAATTTTCTCTTTGACAATAAAAATATTCAATCTACTATTGACCTTGCAAATGAACCCTTTTTTTTCCCTTAGCTACGTGCCACCACCAAACAAAGAAAAACGTGTCCTAGATCATGTTTTCATGCAGAATAGTGTATTAGAAAACTACACCAAACAGAGAAAAACATGTCCTAGATCATGTTTTCATGCAGAAATAGTTTATTAGAAATCTAAGACTGACAAGTGCATTTTTGCCGTGTCCATCACCCTTGGAGTCAATGGTGGGACTTGAACGAATGAAAGTTGGACACCCTTGGATTCAATGGTCTAGGGACTTGAGCGAATGAAAGTTGGACACCCTTGGATTCAATGGTCTAGGGACTTGAACGAATGAAAGTTGTGTCTACTTTCTCACGTTAGTTATCTTTGTATATAAGCTGTAGATTCCATATTACTACATATGTGATGAATGAAGTCTCTGGCATGCCAAACAAAACATCATTGAAGAGCAAGTTAGCACCCATACCTTCACATTTTCTTCACAATGCTTCACAACAACTGAGATATTAGCATAACGGCCATGCAATAGTGCATAAGCCCACAAGAGAAGCTTCCTTGGAATGCTAAGATCAAGAATTTCAACTCCGTCCAAGTTAGGCTGAACTTGGGCTTGTACTGCCAGCCGAGATGGAACTAAACAAAGGTTGATACCAGATGGGAGCATTACACAGGAACTCTCACGGTAGAAATTATAAGAGCTCCTAAACAGAGAGGTAGCAGTCTCAATATTTTCATCTGAAACTTTCTTAATCACTATATTCTTGATTCTACTCAACATGGGGTTCCATTTTGTTTCAAGATTTCCCAAGGAGGTAGAATCCTCAAATGATTGACTCCATAACTCATTTGTTTGCAGATCAATACAGAGCAAAAGACTACTTTCCAAATTGCTATCTGATGAGTTAAGGGCATGTATCTCACTTTGGAGTCCAGATTGTACGGGGGTGATCAATGCCAAACTGATTATAAGAGATCGGCACCAGGCAAAGGACGCATGCCTGCATACCTTTGCACAGTTGCTATTGGACAACTTGGGATTTTTAAAGCGCTTTCGAATCTTCTCATTTATTGCTTCAAGTGTCTCAAGCTTTCCATTCCCCTCTAGTGAAGCAATATATCTGTGGAGATATCTGTAACAAGGTAGTAAATTCTTAGACAGGTACAACTAAGAGAAGACAATAGGCCAAATAACAATTAGCAATACCATGCCAAAAACACAAATTCATAAACATCAGTTATCTTGATATGAGTCAGAATACTGACATCTCATAAATAAACTTTATATTGCTGAACAATTAAGAATTTGATAGAAGACTTGTGATTAATAGGGTATCAATGATACAGAAATTTTCAAAAAACATTGCTAGACAGTTTGAGGGAGAAGTTGGCAATCTGAAATTATGACAAAGGTTAGCACATAATGCTACGATGAAGTCATTCAGAATAAGATATTTTCACAAGTAAACACCTAAGTTGAACAATTCATTTCTAGACGAACCACTAACAAAATTATAATGGAAGAAGCCAAAAGAAGTTCACCATAAAAGATAAGGACAAAATCTAACAAATATTCTAGTTACCCATATAAGCTGCTCTCAGAAATTACTGGGCTTCTGATCTCAGGCAAGCTTAATATCTCTGGCCATAAGTTCCCCTGTTCCATAAACAATGAGAACATCTTCTCCAGTTGCTGACCAGAGTTGCCAGGAACACCAGAGTCGGCAGTCTCAACTTGAGATATCGATAATATAAGGGTCTTGATAAACCTCCCAAGAGCTACTGGTACAAGATCTTCAATGCACAACGAAAACTGGATTTAAATTGAAATTAGATTCCAAAATGAATACTCAAATAAAGATCATGGAACATGGAATGAAATCATAAACGTAGATAAGCCTAGAAATTTCTATGTTGATAATGATAGGAAGATATTATTTGGCTAGGCATGAGATAACTAACAAGCTCTGCAGTTGCATGCAGAGCCCTTGACAATAATTAAAAAAATCCTGCTTGTATTCCATTTCCTACACTCTTAACACAAAATGAGTGAACAAATTAGGAGCAGAAATATAAAGGTGGAGAGCACTTTGATATTCAAAGTATAGCCATGTCTATATTGATGGTGTTGTTAACAAAAGTATGAACATTTTTCTGATATACAATTTTAATTGCAACAATCAAGCATTTGTGAAGTCGTTTCCTAGATATGATGGGATGACTAAAATGGAAGCAGGCATGGCTCTTGCCAGGCAATGTAAAAGAAAACAAAGTTTAAAAGGGTTGAGCTTTTACCCTCTTATCTGCCCTTAGAGATATAAATGCTCGATCAAGTGTACAAATGTCTCCAGTTTCTTCCAACAATTTCAGATAGAACAACAAATACTTCCGAATGCAAGTAATAAATTTCCGGGAACTTTCTGGTAAGTTTACTTCGAGGGCCTTTTTGTTCCCAGAAAAACCTGGTGTTTTGCGCCTGACATCCAAATATAATAAACAAATGTAATGCACGTCAGCATTAACAGCAAGATGAGCAACAACTAGAATATGCTAATTATCAAGGGGATTTTGATACCACCAAGAGACAAAGTGACTTGATGTTTTTATGAAATGAATTAGGGAAATTTCAGTGAGAAGATTTGTTGCATGTATTAGATAAAGTTGGGATTTGAAGGACAATGCCCTTTCACATTTCTAAATCAATTTTACAAATAGCATTCTTCTTTCCCCATGAATGATTTTCATGTAATTTCCATGCTACTATTGCTGGTAAATCAAGAAAGCCTTCAACATGAACCATGGAATAGCAGTGAGACCATGCTCTCTACGAAGTGATAAACCACCAGAAAAATTTGTCTAGATCTTATGTCTATGTGGCCCCCAAATTTTGCACAAATAATTGTGAAATAGGTAGGGAATAAAGGAACTAATACCTTCCTTTTTTGACCATCCCATCAATCTCCCACATATTTATAGTGAAGGATGAGCGAGAAGATTTGAAGCAAAAAGAAAGTTCATCCTTTGCTCTCTCCAAATCACCATTCAAACCCCTTTTATACAGTCCTTGTGCAAGCATGTATCTGGCCTTATGAAAATGTTTGAGATCGCCTTCAACACAAACTTCCAAAGCAGAAATGCAATCATTGTAAAGCATTTGCCACACCTCTTCTAACTGAACTGATTCCTCATGTTTTCTCTCAAAACTTTCCTCAGTGCTTATGTCCTCAATATTATCTGCTGAACATGACACTTCAGGTGCAAATGTACTAAGTATGCTCATGACAGAATCCTTTGTTGATTCATTAAAGGAATATTCTGCAAGGACCTGTAACAAAGAAAAGATAAGATATAAAGATAATATGCAGGCATCTGATAAATATAAATATTGTGTAATTCCTAGAACTGTAAGATGATAACCATTGAAACACAAGTAAACATCACGAAGAAGCCAAACACACACACAACACAAGTACAGAGATTGCAGTTCAATCCAAAAGCACAACATGTGCTGGAAAACAAGTCCAAAAGGATAAGAAAAGGAGTTAGAGATAAAAATAGGAATCTCTCTCTTCGAAGTCTGTTTCTATGAAAGGTGCAGGCCAGAGAAGAAACCTTTAAAACCTCCAGATTCAGTCTTCCAGATTTGCAAAGTAACTTTAGGCGAGAAGCATGCATCCTATAGACAGGATCCACAGCTGATGAATTCAAAGCGATAGCTACACTATAATATGATAGTGATGTCTCATATGAGTATCCAAGCTTTTCGCAGAGTTTCCCCATGTAGAATGCATGCGACCAATCCTGCCTGCAACATCAACAAATTCTATAAAGTCTATATAGGAGTATCATAATAAAAGAATAAAACAGTAATATCGTATGAAAAAGGATCCATAAAACGGTAATATCATATGAGAAAGGATCCATTACTTTTGTGTGTGAGCTTTCTTAAAATGCTTCAATGAGTTCTCACAAAATGCCATCCATACTGCATCTTTCGAGGGTATGGCAGATCTTTGGTCATAAAAAGGTACCACATTCTGAAGGCTGTCATAGCAGACCAGTGCCAGCAGCTCATGTATCTCACACTAGAGACAGATAAAGTTCCAAGCTGGTTAAAACAAATTATACCAAGAATACAAATCATCAAGGTAGAAACCTTAACCTTAAATTATGTTCAGTAAACTTGCTGGACATGCATTCTGTCTAATAAGATATACTTTGTTTATGTTAATGTGGATTGAAAGTAGTTGATGATGGAATGGCACTAAATAATACTTCAAAAACAATCCATCATAAGTTGCTTCAGAACTTTCAGTGTGATATCATGTAATCATCCTCAAATAAACCATGAGAATGTGTCCCATCTCAAACAAGCCACATGCACAGCAAGCTGCTGTATAGATTAAGGCACCTCCATACAGTTTAAGAAATGAAAGACATAACTATAGAAACAGTCTAGAAACCAGAAAAGAATATATCTGGTGCCCCTTGTATATAATACTGAGAAAGGACAAACCTGCTGGGCTGGTGTCTTTGCTAAAGCCAAACTCATTAATAGACAACGCCTACTCCTCCTTCGACTTGTGTCAACTCTCTGAGGTAGAGTAACATTTTTTCTCCACCCTGCCACATTTATGTGCTTACTTCCATCATTTAGCAACAAGTCTACCTCCTGCTTTAGTGAAAACAAAAAAACATTCAAACTAAGTCTAGAAAAAACTGTAAACCACACCAGCTATCTTTGGTTTTCAGAGTAATGAAAATTAAACTGACACTAAAATAAACCTTGCCTCATCGTAAGTATTTCCAAGCCGTTGCCAACTTTCAAAGCGTAGAGGGTTGTACAGTAGATCATATTTAAAGAGATTTGCATTTTGTTGTACGAACTCTTCCCCTTCCTTGGTCAGTACAAAGCCTGGCCATTTATCAGTTGCATTCATTTCCTCTGAAAGGGCTAGGAAATAATACAAGTTGCAATACACTTCAAAATATGGCTCGGAGCTGAATAAGTAAATTATTCATGGAGTTAGCTCATTCTTTAAAGGTAGTGCACCTCAAAAAGAAGTTACATCTTATCTGAGTAAGAAAATACCTTCTGACCATCAATGCCCTGTGCTGTTTGACACTTCCTGCATCAGGAAATATTACCTTTGTTATGGTTTCAAGATACCCTTCAGATCCAGCCTCATCTGAGAGTTTGTCTTCACATAAATCAGGATCATCTAAAAATTTATCTATTGCATTTCCAGCAAGAACTTCTTCTGGCGGTTGTGGAAAGTGTTTGCGTATAGCTCTTAACACTCTACGAAGTTTTATCAATCCAGTTTTCTGAGATGCATATGCACACAACTGCGTTAAAACAGACCTTATACAAATGGTGAGAGGAGAGATAGAGAGAGTACTTACTGACGAAGCTCTTGCACATGGCAGTATATACTGAAAAACATCAGCACATTGTTCCTTGGACTGATAATCTCCACGACTGGTATTTTTGTGAGTGGCTAGGTCATCGTCATAGGAAGAATCAGATCGAATATTGAGACCGTACAAGCAGAAAAAGCACTGATCCAAAGCATTATCAATTAGTAACTCAAGTTCCTCTCTTTCATCTTCACTAAGTTCATTGATATGTTCTATGGGTTTTTCTCCTTTGTTCTTCCCCTCATTGCCACCTACTTTTCTGCATTCTACATCTGCATGGTCTTTCTCTAGACCTGCAGGAGATGATACATCTTTGGAAGAAATCCCTCCAAAACCATCACTCATAGTAGCACTTACTTCATTGATTTCAGCTCCACCCCCCTCTACACCCAATGTATTTAATATTGTCTCAGTTTTAAATGTTTTGTTTGGGCTATAAAGCTTGTCATCATGTTGAATTGCTTCTATGTTGGAAGAGTTTGAGTTGGACTTGAGCTTCATGTCCAATGCCAAGAGATGCTTTATTGCAAATTTAAGAAATGTTCCTTCCTCCCCTTCACCATCCCCGCCAGCACAGCAGAGGCCATACTCAGCAAGTAAGTCATGGATTGCAACAATTAGTTCAACCTAGCATTGGAAGCATTGGAAATAAGAATTCAAGAAAAAAATATGAGAAGAAGAAAAGATTGCAAATGATTAATATGCCCTCACATCCAACGTTTAATTTTACATTAGAAAAGTATAGCTTACTTGGGTTTTAACAGGGATGGTATGGACGAGATGTTGAAGCTTGCAGTATGCAATGCCTGCATCAACAAAGCAGCAAATTTGCTTTTGTTCTAATTCTTCACTAATCGCTGGCACAGAAGATTTCTTAGATAAGTAATTTGCAATATGGCACATGACAGCCAGCAGCAAAGACTGAATGTCGCCAATACTGCCAAAGTGAATGATTTTTCCATTCTGCAAGCATAATATATACACAAATGCATGATTCTGTAGCAATGGAAATAATGATAACTATGTAGGAGGTGAAAAGAGCCATTACTCAAAACAACAGAATCATACGGTCACAAGCTGCATTTGCATCATGTACAGAAAACATCTATAAACTGTAAATTTTGTCTAAACTGATGAAACAAATTGCTGTTCTTTGACAAAAAAAAAAGACCATAAAAAAGTATTTCTTTTTATAAACAACTTACAGAATCAACAGATGGACCCAGAAAGTTCTTGAATTGTGATACACATTGTGAAATTGCTTTCACTTCCTCCATCACCAAGTCATTCCAGTGCTTCTCTGGATTTTCTTTTGACACTATATCAGAGGCAAAGTATGCCTTTAACTCAGACTTCTGATGGAAGGTTACATATCCATCCATACCAGCTAGTATCAAGAGTATTTCCAGCTTCCGTTGGTGACTCTTCAAACATACCTCAATTTCCATTGGCTTTGCCTTCTCACATGCTTCAATTAATGTATCTAATGCTGAAAGTTCGATGCATGTAAATTCTTCACCTTTCTTATCAGCAGCAGGCAATGGCAATACATTGAGGTGAACATGCTTGGAAGAGAATAGAAGTGGAGCAAGCAAGTCTATACAATCCGAATACATTTCTTTCTCAATCTTCTCTCCTACGGTCTTCTCAAGCAAGAGATCAAGCTTTAATAGATTAATTCCATGCAGAATCCTGTCTACAGTTAACTCTTTATCAATCTTCAGGTGTGGAAGACAGACTGATGGAGCACTGTTTGTTACTTCCTTCTTTGCCAAAACAGACAAGGAAATACAGAACTCTCCATGAGCTTTTGCCTTGTTTCCATCCACGATAGACAATTTCCCACTCAACCAGAAATACCGAACCCAGAAGGAACTTTTGTTGTCCAATAAGGAAATGTTTAAAAGTGAATCCCAGCCTCCAGTGCCTTCTTTTAATGTTTCATCACTATCTTGGAAACTCTTATCTGAAGAGAAATTTATATTTCCAGATACATGAGTCAAGTGAAAAGGATAATCCAAAGCTACTGATTCAATTATTTTACAAAGATGATAGGAAGCCTCTGACAAATATTCAGACATCTTGGAAACATTTGAAGGTAACGATCCAAGATCATAATATAGTTCAGCTAGAAAAAGGCAACATTCAGGCGTCCTATCTCTCCCCCAATGTCTTGTCAACCTCTCCAACTCCAAGAATTTGACAAACGCATCTTGATACTTAAGGCCCCTGCTTGCAGCATGTTCCAAAAGCAAATGGCCCATATGGTAAGCACCATAATTTTTTGAAGTTTCCCTTACAAAATCAGCCACATCATTGTGTTCCGTGTCCAATGAATTAGCCTGATCAAAACATGGAACCGAACAACTACCCACAAGATCAGAATCCTCATTTTTAACTATGAAAGGTTCTATGAGCTGAACTACGACTTTGGCCAGATCCTTTCTGGTATCAAAATCCAATTCTTCTTTTCCTGGTTTACGACTCCTAAGACGAGTGCTCCGCCTCTCATGAGGCTGTTCATCAATAATATTTGGATCCCTTTCCTTAACACTGCTGGCTCTTTCAGAGTTACAATCGACAAAAGACATGCTTTGAACGCTAGGGATGGATTTTGACCCTTTCTTTTCCACAGACTCCATGATAATTTCCATATTTGAAGGCATGTTTATAGTTAACCTGATATCCCCTGATCTGCATACTGTGTCACCCCCCATCTCAGAACCAAAACCATTGAGTTTAAGTAAAATTTCCAGAATGGCATCAGTGAGAGCTGCCCATGAAACTTCGGGTAGGAGCAATTCTATGTTGTGGTTTGCCCGTTTACATGCAATACCCTCATCAAGATTTTCATTGGTTGCTTTTCTCTTATCAAGAAATTTAAGCCTGACATGCTTAGGTTCCAGCTTATCTATACCTCTAGGAGAAAATGGAACTGGCTCCGACTCTTCAATAGTATTTTTGACATGCAAAGCACGAGAATGTGAAGGCCAATGTCTCAAAATTAACTCTGCTACAGAAAGGCATGCGACCTCATCACCAATGGCAATAAGAACTTCCAATAGTTTCTCCATGCAATTCCCTGAATGCATGACAAAGAGAGAAGACAAACTTGTCCACATCATAAAAAAAATGATGCAATTTTACTGAAAACTGTAACGTGTAAACACTAAGAATGAATGATATATCCAAACAATTAACACAAACAAACACTAAACAAAGAGTTTGGACGCTGGCCAAGCAACAAATTATAGAACATTGGAACAAGATAACTGCTTACAATTATTTGGGCTACATAGAAGCCCTTGCTCAAACGCCCAACGTGAAATACTCAACAAACCCATCGAGCAAGATAATGTTCCCAGCTGATTCCAGACAACAGAATCTTTGGTATCAATCTCTACAGCTTGGAGGTAACAGCGAAGAGCACTCTCATAATGACTAGGACCTTGTTGAAGAAAAACAGTTGCAAGATTCTTCAGCACCAAGAATCTACAAAACAACAAAATCAATAGCATATCATATAACCCTCCAAAAAAATTAATAGAAAATGCAACAGATACAGACCTGAGTTGTAGCAAATGACCATCACTCGCATTACGATCAGCCTAAAAGAACAAATAAACAACATACTTAACAATCTACGCAAGCACGGTGAACAAATTAATATTTTAAAATTAGCCTTCAGAAAAGAAAAGCAAAAAAATAAATAAAAATACCTGAGCATTTGATATTAACGGATCTTTTAAAACCGATTCCAATAACTCGCATGCCTTATCATACTCTTTCGCTTGTAATTTAAGCAGCCCATCATGATAATTTTGTGTAAGATGAAATTCCTGAAATTTGCAATTCAACCTCCCAATAATAAGAGAAAAAAAGAGGAAAAAAAATCACACAATTGGCGATGAAATTAGGTTTTAAAAAAAAAATTGATATGTGCATTAAATTTAATAACAGAATGTGTAGTAATTAGAGTAAATAAATGTTACTTTATTACTTTATTGTTCAAGAGTAAAAGGAGGGAGGGAGAGACGAGCCTGGGCTTCTTTAGTCGGGGCTAAGGGTTCCCATTGCTCTTTAGAATCAGTATCGTTAATGGCTGCAATAGAGAACTGAGAAACACCCAAGTTTCATTAAATAACAGCGTTAATCGCTGATTAATCAAGCTAATAATTTCAAGAAATTAACCTACCATTATTCAGCTCTCGCGATTACGGTCTTGATTCTTCGATTTCTTCTTCTCTGCTTCAGATTTTTTTAGGCGGGTTCGTTTAGTCGCGTATTTTTTCATTAGTATTACAGTGTCCTGGGCTCTGTGATTTTACTATTATGGGCTTCCTAATAAACCCCCCTCGGAAACAAATTGTGGTTTATTCGTCATTCTGCTTCCAAAACGCACCATTTAGTTTCTCTTCTCCGTCTTCTAGGATAAACAGAATGGATATTTAGTAGACGAGCAGTCGTTCGTTGAGATTGATCTGCTATGCTCTCCCATGTGCGTGCTGCTACATTGTTGGGTTCAGTAGCAGCAGGCCAGCTTTTGGCGACGGTAATGTTTTGATTGTTGGGGGAGGAAACACTTCCTCTGCAAATGGGTTCCCGCGTTTCCGAACTGAAAGGGCTGGTATGGAGTGGAGATACCGTATCCTGCTTCTGTATTTATTTCTTTTTTCATCTGTTTTTTTGTTGGTAATTCTGAATCTTAAATCCCCATTTGTTGATGATAGATACCTGCTAGCTTTTACTATACAATTGAAGAAAGATGATTCTGAAAAGATTGTTAGATACGGATTTTCAACACTGATGATATTCCTGATCACAACCAGGTTTGCGATGAACTATTCTATTATTGGGAATCCCACACTGGGCTTGGTATTGCTTTGTTTGAGAATGGCTTTCATCATTCCTAGTTTTCTTCCATCAGGCCAGAGACATTGGATAAAAGTATTTCCATCATTTTTGTAGTTTTCCTCTTTTGATGTCAGAATTGTTTGAGCAGAGACCATCTTTCCCCAGATCATATTCTGTAGCAAGTGTGGCGTGACCTCTGGTACTGCCCATTTGAATATTTCAATTCGTTTCATAGGAGGAGTTCTGATGCATCAGCGAGCCTTCTCCTGGAAATTTTCTATGAATGTCGTGAACTTTTCACGAGGCCTTTGCGTCCCCAACTATAACAACATGCAATGTCGGTGTTTTACCAAACTAAGTAAAAGCATTAGTTAAAAAAGTACTGAGAAAACATCACATTTTCACATAACCGCTAATAAGAATCGTCGTCGTTTTATTAATGAATTATTATAACCGCTAATGTAAATAGTAATTGTGTTATGACAAAACCCCTCCATTGAATTTGCCTCACTCCCACAAATTCTAAACAACTCTAACCCTCAATTAACCTTAAATCATATTATAAAATATCAAAATTCAAATTTATAATTTAAAGTGTGATATTTTAATATAATTTTTATTCATTAATTATAATTTCAAATTAATGTATAATTTATAAATATTATTTTTATTTATTAATTATAAAGATAATTGATAGTGACAATAATGAAATATAACAATGTACCTTTTTAACATGTAAATATGTGATTTTAAATTTTACTCAACTTGTTCGCAATGTTCATATGTTCACCTGGAAACAGAGGCAGAATCAAGGGGAGGCAAGCAAGGCCTAGCCCCTGCAAAGAAAAAAAATATAATGACTGATTCTGTGGATTTGTTTTTTATTGCTTAGTAATTAAGATGTAATATTTAAATGGGTGAGCCTGTCTAATGTAAATATATTTGTTATCTTTGACTTTAAAACTATCTACATGAAAAGAAAAAATATGAAGTTATATAGATTTTACCATTTATTCTAAGCTGCAGCCCTAATATAAGGTAAAATATAGAAATAAAAATATAAATTGCAAACAGAAAGATTGAAGCAGAACGCCACCGATTATTTTTTGTTTCATTAAACAAATCAAGGTAATTGATCATCGCTAACCCCAAACTTAAAATTTATTTTTATTTTGTGTTTGGGATGTTTGTTAAGAATTTGATAAGGTTTTTTTATAATTCTATTATTTTTGCTTCTTTTTGTTTTTTTGGCTTAGATCTGCTAGTTTTACCAATTTTGTTTTTGAATTCTTGTTATAGTGATGTTTTTTTCAAATAAATTAGATATATTTTATTGGTTTGTCTTGATTATACCTGGATTTTTTTTTTATGTTTTGCTTTTAGCAGAGCCATCAAAATTACCAATTTTTTCTCACAATATATATTTTGATTTTAGGTTGAACCATGAACAAAATAAGAAGAATTGATTTTTTTTTTTAGAAAAAAAGAACAAATATTGATAACTCACAGCCTAGTGAACCAACTCCAATGTGTAATGTTGAAGTTATGGTTGAGCAACCTCAATGTGCTTCAGTTTACGAAGAACCTGCATTGATTAGTGTGCAGCCTCTTACTAGAATCGACATTGCTCATTTACTTAAAGATCCAAGCAATCGTCCTCAAATTTGAAAATACCCGGTTAATCAACAAGATGAAATTCGAAGGGCATACATTAATTTGAGGCCATATCAACCTTTGATGTCTGAATATCCGTTGACTGGTGAAAAACATCCTCGTCGATTTCAGTCTCATTGGTTCAAAAGTTATTCATGGCTTGAATATTCAGAGAAAAATATTGCATTTTGTTTCCCTTACTATTTATTTCTAAGTAAACCATCTAGAAAGTCAGGATCAGATACATTTATCGTTAAAGGATTCAATTGTTGGAAGAAAGTTAATGATGGAGAACGGTGTGAATTTTTGACTCATATGGGAAAATGTCCAAATTCAACTCATAGATTTCCTACCAGGTGCTTGGAAAATTTGAAAAATTAGTCATGTCATATTGAGAAGGTAGTTCAGAGGCAAACTACTTAAGAAATTCTAAATAATTGATTGTGTATTAAAGCTTCAATTGATATTGTTTGTTGGCTCACATTTCAAGCATGTGCTTTTAGAGGGCATGATGAACGTCCAAAATCAAAAAACTGAGGTAATTTTCTTGAAATGATGGAACTTTTAGCATCATACAATGATCAAGTAGGTGCTCTTGTTTTGGATAATGCTCCACAAAATGCTAAATACACCTCACATCAAATTCAAAAAGAAATTTTGCATGTCTTTGCTAGAAATGTGCAGTCTTCAATTCGTCATAAGATTGGTGATGCAAGATTTTGTTTAATTGTTGATGAAGCTCGAGATGAATCCAGAAGAGAGCAAATAGCCCTTGTTATTAGGTTTGTTGATAAAAGTGGATTTATACGAGAACGATTTTTGGATATAGTTCATGTCAAAGATACAACTGCTTCAACTCTTAAGGAAGAGATTTTCTTTGTTTTATCTCATCATAATCTTGATGTTCAAAATATTAGGGGTCAAAGGTATGATGGTGCTAGTAATATTCATGGAGAGTGGAATGGTTTGCAAGCTTTATTCATTAATGATTGCCCTTATACATATTATGTACATTGTTTAGCTCATCAATTACAATTGGCTCTTATTGCTACAGCTAGAGAAATATCTGATGTTCACACTTTCTTTTAGAATTTGATTTTTATTATTAACATTGTTAGTGCTTCTTGCAAGCGTAATGATGAATTACGGGCTTTTCAAGCAGCTATAATTAAACATTTAGTTGATATTGGTGAGATTGAAATGGGTAAAGGAATTAATCAAGTAGGTGGTTTGCAAGCGTAATG
>Ga0307517_10004610_pt1 | contig 21101 bp, 26 predicted proteins | sample 23_EM_MG_FD_194515 | JGI IMG/M metagenome (GOLD analysis project Ga0307517, IMG submission 194515) | Populus trichocarpa ectomycorrhiza microbial communities from riparian zone in the Pacific Northwest, United States - 23_EM | ecosystem: Host-associated > Plants > Roots > Unclassified | place...
ATGCGGTCTTGGTCGAGTTGATCCACGGTACGCAGACGTTGGGGTCGTGATAGGCGGCTGGATCCTCGGTGAGGTACCCGAGTTCGATGCCTTTGTAGTAGGACCTAGCGAGGTGATGAATCAGTTTCGGTTCGACTAACAGGCGACACATCCCCATACCATTGGTTTTGCAAACCACCAGCACTCTCGGAATCCTCGAGTTTGAAGTTCCAGAACTAGAGGATTGGACGTCAACAACCCGGCCCTTGTTTTTCCAGATGGGGCAGACTTACGATCCATCCGGCAGACTTTTCATACTGAAGCTTTTGAGCATCAGCCCACTGCTTTATGAATTCGTCCGTTGCTTTGAAGCCGGTGGCGAGGGACCATTCACCGAACCATAAAGGAATGTTCTGGGCTGCTGCGGCCTTCTCGACCCTTTTAAGGTCTGGAATACACCAGCGTCAGCATGCGTTCCCTTCCGAGTGTGCTCGGAGGGCGGTTGCTTACTGCACATAACATCCATGTAGCCCTCTGTGTTGTTGGGGGCGACACCCTGTAATCATGAAGTTCAGCATGGTGTAAACTAGAATGTTGACACGAGAGGACTTGCTCCGAAGGAGAAGTAGAGATGGTTATCGTAGGCCTGAGGACCGTCCTTGGCGTCGGCAGGGTTTGAAGGGGGAGGCATCCCAGAAGCGCTCCACTGCCAGCTCTTGTCCATAAAGCTACAAGAAAATATCAGACCTCAGTACCAAACGTTAGCCACGTGGAAACCATGTATGCATACTTGGTCGTCAAAGCGTCTTTTCCGGGCCGGAAGAACTCGTGTAACATTGTCGGACTACCATACTTGAGGGCCATCTGGAGCAGAACAGGGATGCTGTCCTTGAGGACGGACTTGACCTCATCGGAATAACTTCCAACATCAGCTACCTTCTGCAGGGTAGAAGTAATGTTTCCGGCTGAACGATAGTCAGGCTCGGACCCGGCGCCAAGGATATCTTCAACCGCGCGGACGGTTTGGACGAAGTCCTTCTGGACTGTCGGATGGAATTGGAGTCATGCCGATGTATCAGGAAAACGTAGGCGTACATTGTCCGTAGCCAGGAGTGCGGCTCGAATCCATAATAGGCTCGTTTATGGCCTGAATTGAAAAGACGTTCTTGAAGGTTGGGTCGAGGTGCGAGAAAAAGGTCATGACTGCAGTCCAAATCAGGGCACGGTGATAATTCTTCGGGGTCTGTACGAAAGAGTTGAGTCATACAATATGGGGGATCGTGCGAGATTACTTGCGTAGAACTGGACGTCCGAGGTGCACCTATAAGACTGATATGAAATTCAATTTCTCGGAATCCGGAGTATACACCCACCTTCCGGCGAACATCTGGTTTTCGGAGGAGACACCGGGGAGGGCGTGGTGATCGAGAATGATGGCCATCCCGACTTCATTCAACCACTCCAAACCTTCCCTCTGTAAATGGGGTAAGTGGGAGGCGGTGTTAGGGAGGGGATATGCAGGCATACAAGGCGGCGCATTCCACCCTTGGGATAGAATTCTCCCTCTTCTACGAGGGGTTCGACGAGCCAGTAGCCAAGCTTCGATGCACACGGTCAGGACGAAAATCCGGGGTGCTTCCAGGAATACCAATCTCACAGGGATGCGAATAGTGTTGATACCCAATGCCTTCAAACGATAGGCATCGGCTTTAGTGAACCAGGTTTGCCAATGCTCGTCAAAGATTTGGTCAGCAGTGTCCGGGTACGCCTGGGTGAGTGCGCTATTGGTTTGTTTAAATCCTGATTTTCTGATCATTAAGGGTAGCCGCGATCGACGCACAATTCGGATTTAATGCACTCCGCGCAGTTGTCGCATAGTTCACCACCCATGGCAACCCATTCTGGTTGGGAATTAGTTATGGCGCAGGAGATGAAACAAGTTGGCCAATCGCGCACCATCTGGGAGCATCCAGGGCTCTACCAACAACCTGTGTGGGGTCAGCTAGCAGCCCTTGCAGAACGGAGGATTGTAGGAGGTACCAAGACCCGAGGTTGACGCCATAGATCCGTTCTGGTTGGGAGATAGCGAGAGTGGAAGAAAAGAGAGTGAGGAGGCTGGCAGCGAGGGGCAAGGCGCCGCGCATCTTGGCCGCAAATGAGAGGAAGAGTTGTTAGGGAAGTAAGGAAGGGGAGAAGCAGAGGAATGGCCCCGCATGCCATGTAGTTTTTAAGGAGGTTCGGAGAAGTGCCCAAGCGATACACACTGCACCCCGTGGCTCGTCCATCACAGAACCGGCTCGGCAAGACGATCAACCCAATTTTGGAGTTGGGGTGTTGGGTTCTCCCCCGACCAACTCGCAAGCAGGTTGCCGGTGTTCGGAGCGCCTGAGGCGAAGACCACCCAGGAGGTCAGAGCAATGCTCTGTGCTGGATCAGCGGCCTACGTGGAGTTATCCCAGATGAACGAGAGACCAAGGCTCAAGCGACAAATCTGACGCACCGTGCAATTGATGGCGTCAACAAAATCTCCTACCTGCGGCTACGCGCGATGCTACCGAGACCGACTACCAGGAATTCTTCACTTGAAATGTGGGGTCTTCTCTGTTTCAGTGTCGCCTACGACTGCGTGTAGACGGACCTCAGCCGCCTTGGCGGGTCATGTGTAGCGCGAATCTCGGCTACCGGCGGTACCCTTTCCGACGATTAGAGGTATCTCTCGTCTCACGGACACGAGCCGTTCACCAATCTGCATCTCCCAAGTATTTCCCCGACCGGGGACTTCTGTCACTGCTCGGAAGCGATGTTCGATACCTGACCTGAATCCCATCCAATATTTGAGGGGATGGTACCCAACGTTATCCGATGCTACGCGACCAAGCGCCTGAGGGACTTTGCTGACGTCGCATTCACTGGAACTGAAACACAGCGAAATCCCCTGTCCGTGATGCTACGTGGATCGCGTACCAGATCCCGCCGCCCTTCTTTTCTTCGTTTACTTCCGTCTTTGTCCCATTTCCAGGCCAACATACTGAACCAAACCGAGGGGCGTGGCCGGATCGCGGACCTCGGACGATACCGCGACCCTTCCCGGTCTCCCGTCAACAGAAGAATGGCAAAGCTGTATCACCCCAAAACTACTTCCAAATGGTATAAAAACCGACGGTATAGACTCCCTGTTTCCGGCTCAGCTCAGTACAAGGCAAGGAATTTGCCCAGGGGAGGTATTCGCAGTGAGAGCTGGTGCTCTGATGCGACTTGGGATCGGGAGGCTGATTCAGTGATCGACCCGCCCCATCGTGTCTCCATCAGACGAAGCCACCGTAAGCCACCCCGCCCCCGCCTATTCGACGACAAGTACGCGTGGAAGGCGCATAATTCTCCCACATAAGCAAAATTTATAAAATACATTGCCCACAAGCGGCCGTATGCGATGCTATGCGGATCGGGTACCAGAAACTCGGTAGCTTCATCCGAAACGCGGACTCTTCTCTTTTTCACTTCGCGTAACGAGTGAGAGCACGGCTGCAATAGCGGACGAGTCGGATGCACCAGCAAAGCCCCCAAGACACTTGGTCACGTAGCGTCGGGTAGCGTCGGGATGATGACTTCATGCGTTGGCTGAGGCTTCTGGCTCGGCACTGGATGCTACAAAACCTGGGAAGCGCAAAGGTGTCGTTTTATCCCTTATTCTCTTGTCCCATGTCCTTCCAGCTCATCTGGGCTTTGGCTCTCGCCTCAACGTACCTAACTTACGTTGCAGCCCTCGGTTCTGAATGTTCTGCGCCACTAGGTCGTGGACGCGCGCCTCCCGACGAGCCCTTCTGGCTCGAAAAGATCACGCATCAAGGCATTTCGGCCTATAACCCTGACCCCACTGGCTACAAGGTCTTTCGGAACGTCAAGGATTACGGTGCTGTTGGCGATGGTGTCACGGACGATACTCAGGCCATTCTGTAGGACTTACCTCCCTCCCTTTATCCTGTGGCAACTCACGCAACCCTGCGATACAGTCGTGCCATGTCCACCGGCCCTCGTTGTGGGCAGGGCTGCGCAAGTTCCACGATTTCCCCCGCTACTGTGTACTTCCCCCAAGGGTGTGTCCCATCTCCTGCGAGCAAGCCCACATCATTGATGCCTTGTTATTACTTCAGCACCTATCTCGTTACAGAATCCATTCCCCTTTATTACTATACGGAAGTCATTGGCGACGCTCGCAAGCTACCCACAATTCTTGCGGCTCCAAACTTTAATTCTACTGCCCTCTCTATCTTTGGCATGTCATCCCCTCGAAACGGAAGTGGGATTTCTTGACTCACTTTACGAGCAGATGCTAACCCGTACATCCCTGGCGGGGGCCAATGGTACATTAACCAGGTCAATTTGTGAGTTACATCTTCCCTTCAAGTGCCTTCGCTTGCTCATCAGGCCCAAAGCTTCCGTTCCGTCAGGAACTTGCGGTTCGACACCACTCTAGTCCCGCCCGAAGTCCCGTATGTGTTTCGTCATGACCATCCTCAACATCAGCTCAGTGTTTATTCGAATTCCAGGGCAACGTGTCTTCACTGGCAAGTTTCCCAAGCAACCTCCTTGTACAACATCGTCTTCGATTTGTCAACCGCCAACGGCACTCAGCATCGTGCCATCTTTATGGAGAACGGAAGGTAAAACCTTATCTCCCTTTTACGAATTGGCCGAATTAAGCTCTAAATCGGATCTTCAGTGGTGGTTTTATGGGTGACCTCATCATTAACGGTGGAAACATCGCTCTCGACGTCGGAAACCAACAGTTCACCGTCCGAAACGTCACCATCAACGGTTCTAACACCGGTGTCAAGATGGTGTGGAACTGGGAGTGGAATTTCCAAGGGATCACCATCAACAAGGCGCAAGTTGGCTTCGAGGTCAATACCTTCGGCGTTGGTGCGATCGCCATCATCGATGCTGTCGTGAGGGATACCCCCATCTTTTACCGGGGTGCCAATGCCACCACTGGGCTCCAATCCTCCCTCGTCCTCAGTAACGTTTTTGCCACTAACGTTTCGACTATCGTCGGTATCGTTGGCGGTGAAACGATCCTCGATGGTTCCGCCGGCCATATGCACATCGACACTTGGGTCCAAGGAAACGTCTACGCCGGGGACGGCCCCGGAGGTTATTCTCAGGATTACGTAGCATCCATCCAAAAAGACTGGAGTCTCCTCGAAAATGGCCGCATCTTCGGAAGGGGAAGGCCCATGTATGCAGATTACGATCTCGACGATCTCGTCAGCGTCAAGGATCATGGAGCCAAGGGCGACGGTCATACAGATGATACTGTTGCTTTACAGGAAGTCTTTGATAAGGTTTGTTCTAATCTTTCGTTATCACCTCGGTATCTCACCTGGTTTCGGGTAGTTTGCTGGGTGCAAGATCGTTTTCTTCGACGCTGGTACCTACCTCATCTCCGACACCCTAAAGATTCCATCTGGAGTTCGCATCTTCGGTGAAACCTGGGCTGTCATCGCCGGTACTGGAAGCAAGTTCGACGATATTGATAATCCAAAGGCTGTCGTTCAGGTTGGTGAGGATGGTTGTGAAGATATCACTGAAATCGGAGGCATAGTCTTCTCAGTCCGTGGCCCAAGTACGGTCTTCGCCATTATCATCCCATAATTTAACGCTGACATGATTCCGGACCACAGCTGCTGGCGCTATCGTCCTTGAATGGAACGCCCATTCAAAGATCCAGGGCGGCGCTGGAATGTGGGATAGCTACGTCCGCCTCGGAGGTACTGCTGGATCCGAGCTCCAAGCGGCCCAGTGCCCAAAGACCGACGTCGGAAAACGGGAATGCTTCGCGGCATTTTTGGCTGTGCACCTGACCCGCCACTCGAACGCCTACTTCGAAGGAACTTGGATCTGGCTAGCTGACCACGATTTCGATATCCCGACCCTTGACCAGACGACCATCTACTCTGGTCGTGGCCTTCTGTCCGAATCTCGGGGACCCGTTTGGCTCATCGGAACCGGGTCCGAGCACCACGTTCTTGTCAACTACAACCTAGCTGGCGCTGCGAACCACTTTATCGGTCTTCCACAAACCGAATCGCCCTACTACCAACCAAACCCACCTCCTCCCGGTCCTCTCTTCACCGCCCTCTCGAAGTGGAAGGATCCATCTTTCGATGCCAACCAAACCTCTGCATGGGGATTAAACGTAGCCAAATCCCGCGATATTCTCGTCTTCGGAGCCGGGTTGTACAGTTTCTTTATCGACTACAATGCCACTGTGTGCAGCGGAGCGCTCAACTGCCAATCAGAGATCCTGAACGTCGACCCCCGATCCGATGTCAGTATCTACAGTTTGGCCACTGTTGGGACAACATATCAGTTGAGCATCGATTCCTCTCCTGTCATCCCCGCCTCCGAGAATGGGAAGGGTTTCTCTCGAACCGTCACCGCTTGGACCCCACGGCAAGAGATCAGTATTTTCTAGTAGAAGAAACCGAAAATCTTTACGTAGGCACACGCCACTCGAGACTCTCCCTGTCACTCCTTATACCCCTGTATTTATCTTACCAACAAACCCACTCCTTTGTACAAAGCAGAACCCCACATCGTCGTGCAAATCTTGTGGTCGATCCAGGGTTAGCGCATGCCTCTCCACAAGTTATATTTGGGCCATTCAGAAGTTCCCCTGGCTCTCACCACCGACGCTTGTTCAATTTCCGATCCAAAACGTTTCGTTGCGTCCCTAGAACTTGAGACCTTGGACAAAGAGATGCCAGTGTCGGCACTGCTCACGCCCTCGACGAGGCGTTTCTCAGCCCCTGGAAGTTGGTGAGGTGCCAAATGGCGTTGAGGTACTAAATTGCCCGTATTGGGGTTTGATTCGCAGGCGACAAACGGGATTAAACGAGATTAAACTCACATCAATCTTGGCATCGAGGTACTGGAGGCAGAAGGCGCGCCTCCAGATATCTACGTCGATGGTGGGGATCAAGTTCAAGAGAGGGTCCCGGCCAGTAGTCCGTGATGATCTCCAAACGTTCGGCGGCGGGTTCAGTCCCTGAAAGCAAGAATATCCCGTGATCGCTCCAGCCCTACATTAACTTGAGTCAGGGGCAGGCTCACGAGCCAACCCCAGCCAGAGCCCCGGGCAGTCGCGGTGGGGGTGTTGAACTCGCTGAGAGCGTCGAGGGAAATGGCCTGGTTAGTTTGTTGGATACGCAGCTCCCTGGGGCCAGAGGTCTCGAAGAATTTTGCGTGCGATTTCCTCTCCCGTTCCTGGGGAGAGTGAAGACGGGTCGCTCTGTAGTAACTCGTCGAAAAATCAAATTATTCTGCCAAAGTCGACGTCCCTTGGACGCTCTGGTCACCCGCGAGGGGGACCGACGGTGGTGGTCGCTGAGGTGGAGAGACCACGTTCTTCGGTCTCGCGGACCGTCCGTTTGTTTCCGGATATGGGCAATGGCATAGATCAGATATCGGCCACCTCCCAAAGTACAAAAATGTTCAACCTGGAGCATCCCGTCCTCCTCCACATCCTCCATGGCGAACCTCAAGTCGTTGCGCATACCCCCTCCGCCCACAGACTTCAGCTCCGCCGCCGCAGCCGAGCCTACAACCCCAAAAACTCCCGCCGATGAAGGTATTGAGTTCTTCGAGTTCGCATCGGTCGACGACAAGGCTCCGATTCGCGTCTACGAGCTCCCGCTGGACCCGGACGGTGGTCCCAACAAAGATAGAGCTGTATGATGTCTGTTGATCTCTCGCTAATCATTGCTCACGTCGCCTGCTTCCGATTCAGTACGTACGGTTGCCCCCGGCGACTACGCCGTACGTCTTGCGCGTCACCATAGACGCCGGAACGCCCGCTTCCAAGAACGGTGTGTTCAAAACAAACTTCCCGCTGGATGGAGGAGCTTTCGCTCGGGATAGGTTCACGGAACGCAAGTGAGTTCTCCTCGTTATCCTTCACCTCGGAGCAACCCGCCGATCCCCTCTCCACCAGACTCCCAATAGATTTCTCGAAACCCATCAAGGTTGATTTACCCATCTCGTGCGCTGGTGCATTCGTGTACTGGGTTGAGTTCGACGGGGAGGTTCCCGACACCCGTGTCAAGGGTCGGGAAGGCTACTTCAATGTTGATCCTATTCTCCTCGTAAAGCCCCGCGTTCCTGTCCTCTCGTCAGACCTTGTGATCAACCCCAAGCGCGACTTGGAATCAAAACACGTCAACCTGCCGTTGGATGGTATCTCCATGATCACCCTTGTCTCCAAATGGATGGGTCCTATCTCTGGTTGGAGGAACCACTTCCAGGAGGCGAAGGACCGAGGGTACAACATGATTCATTGGACTCCTATTCAAGAACGTGGGGAAAGCGACAGTCCGTACTCCATTCGAAACCAACTCGCCTACCACCCTTCTATGTTCGACGAAAAAAGCGACTTCGAGAAGGACGGAGGTGTCTCGAAGGTCGAAGAACTGGTCCATATCGCAAGGGAGGAATATGGTCTCTTGAGTCTGACTGACGTCGTGCTCAACCACACTTCCGACGACTGCCCTTGGTTGAGCGAACATCCAGAAGCCGGTTCGTAGGACCAAGCCCGCTTACCGCAGTGGCTGACCATAATTTAGGTTACAGCCCGGCTAATTCGCCTCACCTTACCCCCGCTCTGGAACTGGACACCGCTATTATGGACTTCTCTGCCACACTGCAACAGCGAGGGCTCCCGTTACAAGTAACCTCTGCTGCGGACGTCGACATCCTAATGAACGCCCTGGCGGAGTATCTCAAATCCCTCGATATTTGGCAGTACTACGTTCTAAATATCAAGGCCGAACGAGGAAGCGTCAAAGCAGCACTCTCGACGAACCAAGTCACACCCTGGGACGGTCCTGATGTCGTAGGCAAGACAGTTATAGGGCTCTTTGAGATCTTGAAGGCTTCGGGCAAGATTATTGGTTATCGCGGACTCGCGGGTCGTTTTTCAACGAAGGTCGACGGTTCAGTAGCTGCAGGATTCGTCAAGGCTGCCTTCCCGGAAATCAGTGACGTCGATACTTTGGCAGACTCATGGATTGGAGTTGTTGATGTCGTCAACGTGTCGCTATACGAAGAATGGACCGAGGATACCAAGGTTGCGTTGGATAACATCAAAAACCGCCTCAAGTATACCCGCCTCGATGACCATGGGCCAAAACTCGGGCCCATTTCTGCGAAGTGCGTATTATCTCATTCTGGAAGTAGAATCTGCTGATCATCCCTAGGTTACCCCTTGTGGAGCCCTTCTTTACCCGCCTGCCTGAGGCCAAAACAGACCCCCTCAAGTACTCCTTGGCCAACAATGGATGGATCTGGAACGCGAACCCCCTGGAAAACTTTGCCATGTTGCCCTCCAAGGCGTACCTCCGCCGGGAGGTTATCGTTTGGGGTGATTGCGTCAAGCTCCGATACGGCTCCGGTCCGGAAGACAATCCTTGGCTCTGGGACTACATGATTAAATACGCCACCACCCTCGCAAGCGCCTTCCAAGGGTTTCGCATTGATAACTGTCATAGTACTCCTCTCCACGTCGGAGTTCGGGTGTTGGACGCCGCTCGAGTTGCGAACCCCAACCTTTACGTGTGCGCTGAGTTGTTCACCGGTAGTGAGGAGATGGATCTGTTGTTTGTCAGCCGATTAGGATTGAACAGTCTTGTACGAGAGGCTGGAAATGCTTGGGACCCGAAAGAATTCAGTCGCTTGTTATACAGACATGGAGTCGGCAAACCCCTCGGTCGGTACTCCCATACCTCATACGATCACGGATCTCATTAACCAATCCCTTTCATGCTTGTCTTATGAAACGCAGGTTCAATGGGGGAAGCATGCTTGACTGTGAATGAAGAGCTCTCTCCACCCACTGGAAAGGGGCCATCTCGCCCGGCTGTGGTTATCCCTCACAACGGCTCCGTTCCACATGCTTTGTTCTATGATCTCACACACGACAACGAGACCTACCTTCACAAGAGAAGCGCCGAGGATGCATTGTCCACTGGGGCTTTGGTCACCTTCTCCTGGTCAGCTATTGCGAGTGTGAAGGGTTTCGACGACCTATACCCAGCCCTTTTGGATCTGGTTCACGAAAAGAGGCATTATGAGGTAACACCCAGTCTCCCGTTGACAACGTGACGCTCATTTGATCGTGGCAGGTGACCGGTCTGGCGGAGAATAGTGGATTGGCGAGGGCTAAAATGGTCCTGAACGCACTACACGCGGAGATGGCAATTCAAGGTTTCGAGGAGGGACACGTGCATCAAGAGAATGATGTGAGTATCTCTTTCGACCCTTCAAAGCAATGAACCCTCATGGGGATGTCTTTGGGACAGTACATTGTAATGCACCGTGTACAACCCACTACGCAGAAGGGATACATACTCGTAGCGCACACAGCATTCAGCAAGGGGTCAAAAGACCGTGGATACAGTAAGTGACGCTGTAACCACGTCCGCGTCTCGGCTCACAATTTCTCCTGCACAGTCGATCCGATCAAGCTTCGTTCAACGAGGGTAAAGTATATCACGGGGTATACAATCGACATCTCCTCGTATGAAACGGTGAAGGACGAAACCACGCTTAAGGGACTGCCTGGGAAGATTACCGAAATTCCAACAATTGCCGTGCCACAAGCCCTCGATGCCGAGGGACCCTTCTCCGAAATCCTCGTCCCGGAGTACTTCCCTCCCGGAAGTATTATGCTATTCGAGACGCGTTTGGAGGGACTTGACCCTGGACTCGATCAATTCTGCGCGTCCGGAGCGGAACAAGCGTTCAAAGATTTGAATCTCGTGGAATTGAATGTTGCCCTCTTCCGTTGCGAGGGAGAGGAGAGGGACGCCACCAAAGGGGAAATAGGGGCATATGACGTCCCTGGAATTGGAAAACTCGTCTATTGCGGTTTGGAAGGTTGGATGCACCCGTTGCGGCACATCATCAGGTTCAACGATCTCGGACATCCACTTTGCGCGCACCTCAGACAGGGGACTTGGGCGTTCGATTATATCACCGGAAGGCTGACTAAGTATGTCGTCTATTTCGTTGGAGGGTTTCTAGTTGCCTGTGCGCTAACTCGGGTCCCCGTTGAAGACAGACCGATACGTTCCCGAGCTTGGCGAAGTCCGCGGCCTGGTTCCAAGAACGCTTCGACAAGATCAAAGCCTCCGTGCCGCCCTTTTTGAGACCGAAGTACTTCGCGATCATCATATCGGAGGCTTATAAGGCCGTGCGCCGGATCGCGATCGAACAATGCTCGGAATTCGTTGTGGACGGACACACATTTACCCATGACCTTGCGTTGTGTTCGCTGCAGATGCACGGCCAAGTCGTATCCGCATCCCTAGACCCGGGAAAGGTTACTCCATCCCTAGCCGCCGGTCTTCCTCATTTCACGAGCGGCTGGGCGAGGTGTTGGGGAAGAGATGTGTTCATTTCACTAAGAGGATTGTTTTTGACGACGGGAAACTTCGAAGGCGGGCGGAGGCATATCCTTGCATTCGCAAGTACGTTGAAACATGGGCTGATCCCCAACCTATTGGATTCCGTCAGAAGTCCGAGGTATGTTGGTTTCACATTTTAAAAATTTTGGTGTTTCTTTGACAATGTGATTTCAGATACAATTCTCGCGACTCTCCCTGGTGGATGCTCCAAAACATTCAAGACTACTGTATAATGGCCCCTGACGGATATTCCATTCTGAATGAGCAGGTGAAACGTCGATTCCCGGCGGACGACTCCTGGGTCCCATGGGACGACCCGAAGGCATATTCATACTCGAGCACTATCGCGGAAATTATCCAAGAGATCCTTCAGCGTCACGCCGAGGGGATATCCTTCCGCGAGCACAATGCTGGGCCTAACCTCGACATGCAAATGAGGGATGAGGGCTTCCAGATTGATGTGAATGTTGACTGGAGTACGGGGTTCACGCTTGGTGGGAGCGAGCACAACTGTGGGACGTGGATGGACAAAATGGGTGAGAGCTCGACAGCTGGAACAAAGGGTCTACCCGGGACTCCGAGAGATGGAGCCCCGGTTGAGATCATTGGGCTTCTATTCAGCACTTTGAGGTGGTTGAACGAGGTTAGAAGTAAGGGCAAGTTTCCATTTGAGGGTGTCAACGCTACGAGTGAGTCGCTTCAACCGTTGTTGGTCTTACTGAGCTTCTGCATCGGAACGCTGACACCCTTACCCACTTTTCCTTTCAGTTAATGGAGTACAGCGCCTTGTAACGTACAAAGAGTGGGCAGATTTGATCCACGGATCATTTGAGAGGTGTTTTTATGTCCCGTTAGGTACTTCTTACAGTTTCGTTGCCTTGGGGAATCTGACGGAGGCTGTTTCCCAGATCCCGCTAAAGACTCCGAGTATGAAATCTCCACCGCGCTTGTCAACCGCAGAGGGATTTACAAAGATGTTTTTGGATCCGGCCCCGGACGGGAGTGGTCTGACTATCAGTTCCGGTCAAACTTCCCTATCGCCATGGTTGTGGCACCGGAGCTGTTTGATCCAGTACACGCCCTTGGTGCGCTGAGGCTCGCGGACCAACATTTGCGTGGACCGCTGGGTATGAAAACCTTGGACGCGGCGGACCTTCAATATCGCCCATACTACGATAATTCGAACGACTCGGATGATCCTGCTACTGCCAAGGGGAGGAATTATCACCAAGTATGCGTTAATTTGTTTCATTCTCCAATACCCTTGATCTCAACACACTTCTCATAGGGGCCAGAGTGGGGGTGGCCGCTCGGATTCTTCCTGAGAGCATATCTTTACTTCGATACCAGGGTTGGGGAAGGAAAGACGGTGAGTTCCGTGATCTGCCACTGTTGGTGAATGTTCAGTACTGATCGGCTCTGTTTAGGACCCGACAAGGACGTTGCACAAACTGCACGAAACACTGTTGCCGTCTCGTCACCATATCCAAACAGACCCCTGGGCCGGTCTTCCGGAGCTGACAAATAGAAACGGGGAATACTGCCGAGACTCTTGCAACACGCAGGCGTGGAGCTCCAGCACGCTGCTGGACTTTTTGGAGGACGTGTACAAACTGAGCTGAAGGAGTTCCCTGGTTTTCCCCCGACAGCCGCTTCGGTGTCGAGTTTGGAGTCAGCCAACAAGAGTGCAGGAATCATCGTGATCGGGTTTCCTACCGTGTTCGGGGAGGGTATCGTTCTTTCGTTGTAGACCGACCCCTTCCTGGTGAATAGCTGTAAGATGTAATGTAGTTGTGAACGAACGGACATATGAAATCTAGACCCTAGACCCCCTTACCCTTGTTTTTGCCTCGGAGTGTCATTTGCAATTGATCGGTCTGGGCCGAATGAGGCACTGGCGTTCTACGACTGTCAGGATACGGGCGGCGGAATCGAGCTGAGCTCCTGGGCGGGAAATTCACTTGGGAATTTGTCTGTTCGGACCGCCAACTTTTTTCCACTCCCCGGGTTTCGCATAGCTCCCTTTCTCCCCTCGTGGATGGGATTACGTTAAGAACATGCGGCATATCTGTGTACTCCTAGGCTCGCTCAAGGTGTCTAAATGAAGGTTTCGGGGTGAGGATCTTCTGTGACCTACATGCGTTGATTAGCCGCTAACAAAGACTGACCTCCTAAATACCACCTCCCTGTACTCGCCCTTGTCTCGTGCCAGTCCCAGCAAACGATGGTCAACCCGAGCATATGCGCCCCCTGCAGGTACGATGCCCCATTTTCTCTCTCTGAATTCCTCCCGGATTCTGATCAGATATTGGCCGATTGCTAGGATGAGGAAAGTGGTGGGTGTTTTATTTCTTTGACACCAATCGGCTGATAGCCGTCGGTGGCTAACCGCCCTTCGAAACGGTTCTCCCATCTCCTCTTTTACTCACCACCGTATCTCTGCGCCTTTCTTTAGAGGTGTGACAGTGGTCAACCGGAATGTGGCCAATGTCTTCAAGCCCGCCGGATGTTCAAGTGCACTTACGATACCCCTACTTCAAAGCCGACGAGGGACAATTTGCGTAAAGGAGAAGCTTGTATGCCTTGTCGGTGAGTCAGGGGAATTCTTCCCGTTTTCGAAGCAGCATGCTTACGCTTATCACGTTTGCAACAGTCGAAAAAAAAAGGTTCGTCGCCGATGTTGATTGAAAGCCGGAGAGTTAGACTAAGCGACCGGCAATGCCGTGCCAGAAATGCGACGCTGCACAACCTATTTGTGACCGATGCTCTGCGGCAGGGATCGGCCACGAGTGCTTCTACAAAGAACGACCTGCACACAAGTCTCCGACCATAAAGGACACCGCCGCGATCCCTCTAGACGTCCCACAGTCCCCTACCCTCTCCGCCACGCCGACCATGCATTCTCCTTCTCCGTCGACCAGTACCCCCCAATACACGTTCCCCGTGACAACCGCGGGACTTCCATTTTCCGTCAACTCTGGCAATCCCAGCAATGCGGTACCAATCAGCCCGTTGGACATCGATCAGGCGAACGCTCGAATCCCTGATGCCTCGTTAGATGATCTGAACACGTCATTGTGAGTCCAGGCTTCCCTGCTTCCCACGTTTTTTATGTACTAACGACTCTTTGTGCGTGTCCGCAGCCGATTAACGTTTCTGGCCCATCGAGAACAGCTCGGGATTTACTTGCCGTTTGGAAAATACCAAGCTATCATCATAGGAGACATGTCCAACGCCTGTGTCCATCCGTTTTTCATCCACTTCGCCCACACTATTGGCTGCCATTTTTACCGAGCGGGTCGGGCAGACCTTCCCATGCCGGAGATGCAGAACGCCCACCTTACCCTCGCGTATCAGGCCTTACAGGAAATGAAGGAAGAAGACGACCCGTTTATTTATGGACAGGCTTACCACTACCTAGCATTGAGCAGCTTATATTCTCAGGCGACTCAGACTGCAATTGCCTATCACGAGGAAGCTGTTAAGATCGTGGAAAGGAACGGATTGCACATCCTCAAGGACCCAGGGTGTATGATTTCCGATCCGGCGCACCTCGAGGCGTCGGAAGTACTCGAAAGGGCTGTATTTCTTGGTACCCTCCTTCACACGGAGATCTTGCTGGACATGTTCGGTGCCAAGAAGCGCACCCTTTGTTACGCGATCGAAGACGAGTTCCGTTACAGGTTCCCGGTACGTCTGTCCAGTTTTCTCCTCGGTGACACCCTGGTACCAACCACAATCTTCTCGAATACAGAAAGCGTTCCCATTTCTCTTCCAGGTTTCCCCGTCGATCCTGCGGGTCAGGAGTGTACTCTTCGTTAAGGAAGCATCCACCATCGTTGACTCAGCGGTGAAGCCAGGTAACCCTAGCCAGCTGCTCCGAGGTTTCCGGGTTCTCATCGGTCACGCGATCACACCAGGAGTCGAAATGGGGGATCTCGCGAACAACTGCGTCGGGTTGATCCCCACGCTCACCTCCCATATCAAGGGGCTGACGGAACGTCTGGCCGAGCCATCGAACAAGGATCACGCGAGTGCGGTGTCATCGCGATCAAGCCTCGTCGAGTCGTTGACCGCACTCGCGGAAACACATGATCTCATGTCACGCATCTCCCCCGACCCTCTTGCCACGGATTACCGACGGCAATGCATCGCGGCTCAAATGCGCGCCGTCGACGCGGTTCACGGACTGAGCCATGAGGACTTTACCATCATTGGAGCATTCCTTGGGGTACGTTTCCCCAAACCGGGCTAATGATCACCCTCGAATAACCCCGAATTGACTCTGGCTGTTCAGATCTCGCTCAAGCGGTTGTCAAATCTACTGAATTCCACGATCAATCGGCTGTTCAGGACGCCCATTGAGGGTATCGATCTCAGCTCACTCGATTCCGGTACGGCAATATTGGCGGAGGCAAAAGAGCGGCTGCGCGCCGTCTCCCATCTGAATTCCTCAAGCTCGGATTCATTGTCCTCGAAACTCTCCGAGCTGTTGATTTAGTTCGGTAGGTATTGCCAAGGAGGCGCAGAGGCATCTCGGTTTCCATGTGGTCAATCGGTTTATGTCATTCCAAATATGCTTTGACCCATTATTTGCGTTTTAAGTTGCACGTGCGTCTGGTTGTAGTTAGCTTTCGTTCTGGATCTGTGGCTGATGGAATTCGAACTCTTTCTCTCGATAAGACGATGCTCGCCTGAAATTGCAGTGGGGGAGGGCCCCAACAATGCGGCCACAATGCGATTCACTGGGACCCTCGATACCGGTCCGAAGTTATGGAGGAGCGCAGCATTATGAATGGGATAGGGTGCACATCACACTCGGCTCAAAATTATCTCGCGCTTGGTACCACTTTGTGGGTCCTGCCTGACTACCCCCTCCGTGCTTTGGCAGTTCTCGACCATGCAATTCGGGCGAGGACCTGCTGTTGCCACCCGAGCGGGAACAATGGACTACCGATGCCGTCAAAGGTCAGCCGTTGAACACGCCCCAATGCACATTACCCCGTCCATCCTCGGTTCCTTTGATCAAATCGGGCCACACTTCCCCGTGCTATCCAATTAGTAGGACAGGGCAATGCGACTTCTGTGACCTGGTTTTGATGCGAACTGCAACGTTCCCTCGAACTAGATAACGTCAAACCAGGCGCCGGTCTCGCAGGGAACGATAGAGGCTATTAAAGCTGAGGATATCTAATACCTCCCACACTGACCCCATTTGTCTCCTCTTGCCCGGTTACGAGTTACCGCCGCAGCTGGACTGTCTTTCAAGTCCCACACTCGCACGCGAAAGAAGTGAATCGGCCCGCCTAGTGACAAGCCAAGGCACCAGGGGGGGACGTCCTATGGAACCGGAACATCTCGCGCATCCCCCAGTGTTGGGACAGTATCTGTTCTCTGGTCTCACGGCTGTGTCGAATTCATATTGTACTCCTGACGCGCGTCAGGTTCTCGCTTTGATCCACAGATCAGGTGTGCGTAGTGGTTCACGGATCTATCCACCTGATCGGTTTGGGATGGGACTATATTGTGGGTGGGAGGTCGGCGGATACCGTGCTCTGTTCTGGTCGAGCCATCCATCGCTCGTTTCCCATTCCGGTTTTCACTCGCTCCGATGGTCACGAATGTGTTGCCTGTACCCTCATGGGGGCCCCGCGCCCGAGATGCGCCCCTCATCTCAGGAAAGCCCTCGCTGCTCGTGGTAGGAGCCAAGTTCACCTCTGTCACCGTTAATCCGATCGGTATGCAATGTAGTTGGTCGCTTTGATGATTTATTCCAAATTAAATACACGTCCCATACAGATGGGCAGAGGAATCTAGCGTCGGGGTGTTCTGTGAATCTTCTGATGGTCGGATCAGGATTTGGTAATGATTGCCCTCTCCTCCCTGTCCCTAAAAATTCTGGACGATTCTCCATCGAGACTCTCAATTACGACATCAAGCTCCACCAGAATGCAGCCAGATGAGTAAGTGAGGTTACATATCAGATGTCTGGATTTGGGCCCCATTATGTCCTAACACCCTGCATTCCGTGCTTGGCACCAGCGCCTCGAAAGCAATTGAAACTCCATCACGTTCCTGTGGATTAGAGTCTGGCCCAACATACGGAACGTTCAATGGACCCGAGTCTTCTAATAGGCTAGGTTGTCGCGACACGACATCGTTGGTGGAATCTAGGCCCCCGGATATGAACCAAGTGCGGCCCTTGCTGGTCGATACACGTTTATTCCGTTCTTTATTGGGCAAAAGCCACCCTGAGATGCGTAATATATGAAGCTTCTGATAATTTGAATATCTGGATGACTACACAACAACTCCCGCCTTACAACCCCACGATAACACACAATGTGGTAACTCTGTGGAGATTTAACGCAGCAGCGTAATACATACTCACTAAAAACAACCGAAAAACCCCGAGTAAAAAGGCCGTACGCCAGCAATCGAACTCGGAAGGCGATCGACTCGGTTTTGGAGTCAATTTTGAGTCGCGTGTTCTCCATTCAAAAACTTGTATCCAACTCGGTTACTCGACAGGCCGACTGCTGATGCAAGCACGAGGGGATTGGTTTGAGGGTCGTGAGAGTTCAAATTCGTAATTCTGGGGGGGATCAACTGTGCTGTAACAACGCCGCAGGAATCGGATGAGCTTGTCGAGTTTTCGAGTTGCTGGGCGTCGAGCTATGCCAGCGCAACATACAAGAGCAATCAAAAAATAGCGGAAAAGGCCTCGTCCGCTCAAGCAGACCGCGTTCCACCGCTGACAATCACCGGGATGTCGTGATGTGGTGGTCTGAAATCTGACGCGGTGACCTGCATGACCTAGAAACCGCAATAAGGATTAGCCAAGGTACTGAGCTGCCATCGCCATTGTATATGTCACCCACACCGCACGTTGACCGCGTCCCGCTCCCCTTTCACATGCGGTACGGGGTCACCATCGGCGCAAGCTTTTTAAAGTTCGCGACAAGTTGACTGTTGGAAATATGTAACACAGGTATAATGTTCTCGAAACACGAAACGATCACGTACGTCCCGTTTAATAAAAGTAGGTTACGAACGTACCGGCTATGAATGGTATGGGTTGGCTGGGGGCCTCACAACGGCCGTATTATCAAGGTCAGGAGGACTCGTTAGTGGTTTGTGCGCGTCTGTGGGCACAGCGTCAATCAGAGGGGCCGTCACGAAGTACCGGAGGTCCACAAGACCGGACCACACATGACGATTGAACGCATTGCGAAGAAGGAAAGAGTTTACGAGATAATTTTGGGCGATCACCGCTGGCTGCCTGCTGTTTCTCACAACAGTGTCCCCGAACCGATGCCACGATGCAGAGTGGGCCCGAGGGTAGCAACCGACCGCCTGTAGAACGCCTTGAGGGAGGTGAATTACCATCTGAGGAAGTAATGAAGCGGTCGATCTCTGTTCGAATCTGGACCGCTATAGATCCACCTGAAGGCAAGGGCGAGCTAGGCGAGAAGCCAGTGCTGACTCTCCAGGGTGCCTTACCTTCTGAGGCACTGGAAGGGGTTGAGGGCACCCGTTCACCACATCAACCATCCCTCAGGGTGGCCAGCACCCCGGAGTCTCTGGTGGGGCCCTCGGCTAGAAAATTCTAAATGCGAAAACAAGGTTTATTCTGGAGAGGAACCGGATACTTCCGTTATCCGTAATTTGGCGCGCTGAGCGTGCATCCTGGGTTCAGGACGGCACCGGGGGTCGTATAATACTCGATGGAAAACCTGCACCGTCTCCCTCGATGGCGGAACCCGAGCTCCGCCCGATTGGCTTTTCCAGAGGATCATCCGGGACGGATCATCCCTTTCAAATTTCCCGTGATATCCGCACTGGAGTTACGCGGGACGGGAAAACAATTTGCCGGTGCGAAGGTTGATGGAGAGGGTTGGATTCTCCAACCTCGTAAGAACCTCAGGAGACTATTCGCCATTTTTCTGTCTCGTCTCTAAAGGGGTGTCCCCTTTGAAGCGATGTGCTGGAGTTCGTCTGAGTCGAGGGGGGGCTAGTCATCACTCGTGGATCACGACAAATATCTTAGCCGTGGAATGGAGAGGACGGGGGGAATCAGTGACCGGTGTTATCAAGGTGGGGCCATACCACGGAGGGTAAGAACATGGTGGGGCCTGCGCTCCACCCGACCGTTACCATTCGAACAGGTCTTGTCAAGAGTACCGTCGGTGATAAGGCACAGAACCCATACCTGCGGTCATAGTGCGTATCCGAACAGCCTGAGTACGAAAATCGCGAACGGGGGCGATGAGAACGAGGCGTACCGTACTGTCCCCCAGGCCGGGTTGTTTAGGTGTGGGGCGTGGTCGTCGGGAGCCCAAGCACTCCTCGAAATCAGGACTTTATACTAGCTTTCCACGGAACTCCGACATTAGACCAAGGCACAATGAAGCCAGCCCCATGGCCACCAATCAGCCCACGCAGGCTTCAAGATTTGGGTGAGAGGAGGAATACCAAAGCGGAAGGCGGGCGTAACATAAGGAGCAATGACAAGCGAGCCCAGTGAATGGAACACTGCGGTCCCTCCAAGGACTGGTTTAAAACGGCGAGCAAAACTCAAGGACTGCTCGTCGATTGTGGTGCGCGGAGTCTGTATTCTTCGGTTAAAATGGTTCGGAAGTCCGCTCGAAACGCAACCATGGGATTGGGACATGAATTTTAGTTGAACTGCAGAATAAAGATGTGGGGAACAAGTCTTTGGAAAAGTAGGTCGTTATCGTAGGTGTGGGGTCAAAGGTTGCTCTTCTCCCCACATCGTCGGCGAGTTTAGTGCGCCACCTTCCCTTCAGGAGTAGACGACTCCGAGCGTGCCTTGTCCTCGGGGACCGGACGCCATCACCTCAGAAGGTATGGTATTCTGGGGTTAGGTTCGGGACGTGGAACTGGAAAAAAACCTGGACCCACCTCGAGATGGCAAAAAAACAAGGAGGTAAATTTTTCGGCTGATCGTCGAGCTCGTTGTCAAATACGCGGGATACAATTGAGAGGATTAATCGCGCTTCCTAACTCCAGTGATACCACCAGATAAGAGGCGGGGGTTTCGCATGAACGCACGCGAACTCGAGATCACGAACACCTGGGGGCCTGAAATCCTAGAGATGAACATTAAGTTCCAAAGGATACATATGAATACAAACGGGGCGGGCGACCGAATCTTTGAGATAAAGAATTATATGATCGAACCCACGCGCCACCGCTCCTCAGCCTGTTCGGAGCCGTGAATTTAGGGGGTGGCGTTCAATGCACCAATTCGAAGGATGTTCGGGAGATTTTGATTAAGAGATCCTGACCCCAGATTGACAATTCTCAGAACACGTCACGAACAGACAGAACGACAAGTAGGTGGGGGTCCTTCCAGATCAAAGAGGCTGGATCGCTGTGGGACGAGATGAGTGACACCGGTGTTGACCGAGATCCCCAGTGGCGAACGTCTCACATGACCAGAGCCCATCACGCTTTCCGATCGCGTGTACCATATCCTGCCGATAGCGTTCGCGATGGGTCGAGGGGCCTTCATAGTCATCGAGGGTCTTGACAGATCCGGAAAGAGTACCCAGGCAGGGCGACTTCTAGAACGTCTGGAAGCCGCTTCTAAATCTGTTCAGCTGCTCAAGTTTCCAGGTAATCACTGATTGGAGG
>Ga0307517_10004611_pt1 | contig 21099 bp, 9 predicted proteins | sample 23_EM_MG_FD_194515 | JGI IMG/M metagenome (GOLD analysis project Ga0307517, IMG submission 194515) | Populus trichocarpa ectomycorrhiza microbial communities from riparian zone in the Pacific Northwest, United States - 23_EM | ecosystem: Host-associated > Plants > Roots > Unclassified | place...
AAATATACATGGTATGTTTTATTTTTTTAGCATGCATAATAGATTTAATAATCAGTTTATTGAATCTATGAGAATTTGGCTAATATTTCAATAATCACTAAAGTTTTAATTCATGAAAATTAATTGCTAATATTGTGGTATAAATGTTGGACCTATAAGTGAGGCTGATATTTAAATATCAGGAGTTGACTAGAAAATTCTCAGAATTATTCTAAATATTCACCAATTTTAATTGGGAGTATTTTTCACTGCAATTTATGAATTACAAAACACTATTTTCATAAAAATTTATTTGGGTACACGAGCCCATAATAAATTCTTAATATCAGATTTATTCACATGAATAAATCTCCATCCTAAGCCATAGACAGACCACTGGTTAGGAACCCATCAAAACCTTTAAACCATGTTCAAACCACACAATGCAACTTATCTTAGGTAGGGTGTGTTCTGAGTGCTAATACATTCCATAGCCACGATCAGTCCCTTACCCTTTGAATCTCCGACAAGACTAACACACCCGGGTCTCCTAACGATCCTGAACCAAACAACTAGGTAGCGACTCCCTTAACCCCCTTGACGCCGTTCACCCACGTGCAACAATGCGTTATATACACCTTTACTTATTTCTAAGGAACCTTGAGTTGATATTTTTATAGACTTTATTTTGGGTTTACCTAGATAAGGAAAGGAAAAGACTCCATATTTGTTATTTTAGATAGATTTTCTAAAATGACACATTTTATTTTTTGCCATAAAATTAATGATGCAATGAATATAGCAGATCTATTCTTTATGAAGGTAGTTTAATTAAATGGTGTTCGAAGGAGCATTGTGTCTGATCAAGATGTTAAGTTTTTGAGCTACTTTTGAAAGATTTGTAGGGTAAGTTTATAACTAAATTTTTATTTTCTACTACTTGTTATCCATAAACAAATGGTTAAACTAAAGTAGTAAACAAGACTTTAACTCAATTATTAAGAGTTATCGTTCAAAATAATCTTAAAAATTATGAATATTGTTTGTCATTCATTGAACTTTCATATAATTATAGTGTGCATTCTATTATTGATTATTCATCATTTAAGATTATTTATGATTTTAATCCTTTAACACTATTAAACTTTATTCCTTTTATCTTTTGATGAAAGGCTTAGTCTTAATGCTTATAAAAAAAACACAGATGGTGAAGGACTTATATGCAAAGACATGACAACAAATAAAAAACAAAATGAGCAATATACATTCAATCATCTACGCTTGAAGTTTACAAAGAACTAAGTTCTATTGGATCAAGTCTAAACGTTCCATAAGAGTTCTTCAATAACATTTTAAAAATAAATAAAAGATACTCTTCAAAGTATCAAATAATCAAATCTCGATCAACAATACACGTCTAAATTTGTCTAAATTTGTGATCTAGCAAAGCATAAATCTTGGCTTGATTTTATAAATAAATAAAGTCACCATAAATCAAATTTAAAGGAAGAATCAAATGATTGTTTATTCTTTTATAAGAATATTTTAAATAGAGATTGTACTCAGTCATATATTTTAATATAATTAAATAATTATACACGTGTGCTTACTTAATTTTCATGTATTTAAAATTATATCTATGGATGTTACTCCATAGCAACTGTGACAAAACAAATTTTATATTTAACCCAGTGAGAGCGTCTCTCTAACATAAGCCTTTTATTTCTTTTTACATGTAATATTTGAAGAGATATTCCAAAGTAACATAGAAATAGTTGGGTGAGTGGATGCATGATTTATAACATTTTGTAGTTGAATTTGTCTGTTATTTATTTTTAGATTTGATGGCAAGGTTGTAATATTTAATAAAATGACTCATTAATCATGGAATATAATGACATTTCTATAAATAATTTTAGCTTTTTATTTATTTTTTTACGCACATCAGTAAGGATATAAAGTGTTAACCATAGGGGTGTTCATGGATATAGTTGGGTCAGAGTGAGCCTATAATTGTATCTATTCTAATTTCTTATATTTTAAGAATTGTAAACTTGACTAATTTAATTTTTTAGACTTGAGTGGGTTGGATATATCATATTGGACTATTTTTTTGTGTGGATATTACAAATATTCATGAATTGGGCTTATATTCTTAATTTTTATGGGTCCGCATTTAGATACGTGCTTAAAACATAGACTCTAGGTATCATGACACCCCTAATACAAGTTCTATTTTTTATACATTGCACGACCACTAAAATTTAGTTACCTTCCCCCTCCCCTCCAACAAAAAAATCAAGATAATTTTTGTTACGTTAAAGAAATTTAATATAAAATTCACTAATAGGAACTTCAGAACTGAAAAATTTCTAAATAAAATAAAAATAAATGTTCAATCCACAAATTATCAAGTATAAAGATAAAAAGAGTAAATATGAGTTGAGCCGAGTTCATCGGGTTTTAAAAATCCTAACCCATGCTATCCATTTCTTAGGTTTTTTTACCAACTATCTTCTATAATATCTACATTATTCGACTTTGACAGTCTGGGCTGGGTCAGATAATACAAATATTATAGATAGACTGAGTTTTTTGAACACCTTTAATTATACAACTTATAAACTATAAGATGTAAATTGTGATTTTAAAAAAATAAAATAAAAACAAAGTAAAAAAAAAATGAATAAAATAGTCAAGTCAATTATTTCTCTTTTTATTGTAAATGAATAAACAAATAACAATTGTTTGTTCCATCATACCTTTCAAGGGAACAAAAGTAGAGAAGCTCACTTTAAAGAAATAAAGATATAAGTAAGATGGATAGTTTTTAGGTGAAGATATTTTTATCACTTTTGGTGAGTCGATAATTTTATTTTCTCTCTTCTTTGTATCTGTCTCTTTCTTTAAAATGAACTTATATAATAACTATTCGGATATCATTAATTACTTCTTAAACACCATAAAATTTTCCAGAAATGCTTCTTCGAACTACTTCTCACCATTGAACTACAAAGGTGGCTTTGCTTGGAAATCTCTCATCACAACTAGTTTCCAATGAATGAGCCTTAATGAAGTATTTCAAAATCCATCTCCCTTTTATTTTGTTTCCGACACAATGACTAAACTATGGATAAGGCGTTCGTGTGTCATAATTAGTGAATTATTTTTGGATCAATTTTTACATCAATCGAAACTAAACTCACCACCTTTTAGATTAGGTCAACGTCATATTAGGCATTAATCAATTCTAATTATATTTTTTTCATTAAATATTCATTGCTTGCTTTTGCAATGTAATTAGCTTAATTTAATGATTGTGCCAGCTTACTTTATAAGAAGTTTAGTATAATTTGCAGCTTTCGTTTTAAAAAATTTGAAAGTTTTTTTTTGTTTATTTTTTCATTTTAAAAACATTTTTAAAAAAATTTAAAATTTTTTTATTTTTTTCTTTGCTTCAAATTAATATTTTTTTAGTGTTTTTAGTTCATTTTGATGCGCTGATATCAAAAATAATTTTTAAAAAATAAAAAAAATATTATTTTGATATTTTTCTAAGTAAAAAACACTTTAAGAAGCAAACACGACTACACACCCAACGTAAAATTCGACAAAAAGTTGCCAAACTCTTTTTTTTAAAAAAAAAACCTAAAAAACAGTTTTCAAGGTGCAAGTTTCATTTTATAAAAAACGAGAAAATCTAAAACAAATGAATTATTTATTTATTTATTAAAAAAAAAAACACTCACACAAATAACATAAGCCAAGCCAGATGTACTGGTTCCTAATGGGCTTTAGCAAACTTTAAAGGCCCACACAACTTACTAACAAAAGAAAACAGCTCCATCCTATCTTTTCTATATATAAGAAAAAAAATCCCAAATATTTCTCTCGTTTTGTTTTTATATATTTACTGTCCTGCGTAACAGAGAGAAAGAGCGACGATGGCATCGAGCTTGCTAAGAAGCCTTGTAAGCCGAAGCAGAAGCAGATCGTCCAATGTCGGTGCTGCTTTGAGCACAAGAAATTATAGTTTGGTTACCAATCAAATCAGTAATCACACTGCCAAATGGATGCAGGTATTTTCTTCTTCGTTAATTTGGTATTTTTATTTGGATTACATGTCCAATTCTTCAAATTGATGTTTTTGGAGAAAGGAGATTCCAAATTGAATTTTATAATATAGGGCCGATCTTCTTTTTGTTTTTATTTATACGAGAATCCAACTTGTCAAGGTTTTTCTTTAATCTTCCTTAATGTTTTTTTAGACTCACTGATAACTCTATCTATGGTAAATTTAGGAGTCATTGGATAAGGTTGATTCTTTAATTTGGGCAGCTTCTGGGTTATTGATTTAATGGATTAGAAGAATGGGTAGCTATTAATTTTGAACCATTAGAAAAGTAAAGTTATTCTCAGATGTTAAGATTCATTATCATGGACTAACTATGATGATAATCAGTCAGCTGAAATTCCCATATCCTTTCAGTTTAAACTAGCAGTTGTTTTGTTTGATTATTTGAGTTGTACAATATATTTGAAGCAATTGCCTAACCATTTGTTAATAATCACATATTTTTGTTGCCAAGGGTATTCTGCTGCGGCAAATGTTTTTTAAGGATAAAACAAAATAAGTCTTTGAACAAAAACTTTGTTTCTTTCCTCGTGTTGCTTATGGTCTACCTGCTTACATGTGTTACAATTGTTTGTGCATTTTTTCGCTTCAAATCATTTTTGTAGGCCATAGTAATGATAAATGCATAGTCAGGTCAGTACTGCATATAGGCTTTTGCTTGAGAACTATGGGGATTGGGTGGGTATGTTGTATATTTAAGAAACCAGAAAACTGGTTCTATGGGAAACACACATTGATCATTGACATTTTGTTCCATAACCCATGGCGTTAAGTTGTGGATCAAGCAATCATAAGTGATCGTCTTTTGTGGTGATAGACTTAGACACAAATCTCTTATTCCAAAATTCACACAAGACATTGGTCTTAGCAACTTTGAAAAGTCTAGATAATGTAACATGCTACATTTGTTTGTATGCTACACTTTTTTGTGTTTTGTGAATGAAATATTTACCATATGTCTTCAACCTAGTGTGTGTTCTTTACCTTCCTGATTAAAATGTTTATAATGATTTACATGCCTTATATTAAAACGTGTGTGCTCTCTTGCATAACTATTTCTATGAGTGTTGGTGTGTAGAGACAAATACTACCGTTTGCTAGGATATTTTCTTTCATGCCAAGCTCTTAATACTAGAAGTCCCTTGCAACTTATATCAGCCTTCATCTTGTGAAAGCATTTAAAAAAATTGAATGATCTGCCCTCTTTTTATGTTTGCGTCAGATTTTAGATTGTTGTAGTAATAGATGGAGTACCCAGGTTCATGCATGCTTTTCTATACATCTTCTTATTTACTGCTTATATCTTTTATTCCGCAATGTTTTACTCATTGATGGAGGACATGGTTTGTCTTGTCTTTTGTCAAGTTTTTGAATGCTAAATGATGATTTAGTTGTTATAATTTCTTGGAATAACACATTCTTGATGTAGAACCAAAGAACAAGATGACAACAAGAAAGCTAATTCATGATAGAAATCAAAATTCACGAACAAGAAAAATATACTCGATCTTGAAAGGGCCAAATGCAGAGGGACATACTTGATCTTGACATAAATAAACCAAGAGACACTCAGTCTTGGGAAAGCAATACAAGAGAGAGACACTTAATCCTGATGAAAGCTTAGTATATTTTATTCAACAATTTGAAGATCCAACATATAATGCTAGGTGGTAATCTATGTGCTTCAAACTAAACAAAATAGGAAAAACCTAATAAGCCCAGATTCTACAAGGAAACTAAAATCCTTATTTAACTAAATAATAAATACTAACATTCATAAATAATAAAATCTAGAATAATCATACAATATTAAAATTCTTAAATAAATAGATACCAATTCTCCCATCATCCTCCATTCTCTCCTGCTTGGGATAAAAAAAAAAAAACTTGAGCTTGAGTTCAAATGTGTCGAAGTAGCAAAAACCTTGCGAACTTGCATAAACTCCATAGTTCAAAGAAAATTTTATGCACTGAAAACTTTTCATTCTTCTTCGAAGATGAGAGCAATGTTGGTAATAAGATAGGCTTCTCATCTACAAGATTGAATTCAGAAGGTTACAAAATTAATGTGATTAACATCGCCTTTAAATTCTTCAATTTGCAAAATCTTCTTGTACACGATTCTTTACTTTAACTTCATGCTCATCTTGTGTCTGCATGATTGCAATGTCCTCTAACAAGTTTTCTTCAATGTCATGCATATATTTAACCAACATAAATATAATATTCAAATAACCATAGTCAGAAAAATATTTAATGTAAGACATCCATGTCAATAGGATAAAGAATATGCGAGAATTTAACCAACAAGACTTATCTTGGCGTTTCTCAGTTCTTGAAGAACTATACTTCGCCAATTATAATTATATTCTATATGATTCTTTTAAGATTGACCATGAGCAAGAATTCCATGGTTAAAAAAGAATTGTTGTGGCTCAGAAGGAAAAGGATCCATCTTTAACCAAGCAAGTAACGAACACACAAGACAAGTTTTGTAATTACCCTAAAAATGATACAATACAGATTGAGTCGTGATGTAGAATAAATAATGGCAACAAGAAATCTCTACTCCATAACAAAGAAACCTAGCTAGTCCCACATGGAACTTGATGGAATTTTGACACGATATCAACAACCCTTGCAAAAATCTACCATGAACAACCCTCCTTGAAGGAGGGAACGACTTATGGATGGTGCAACCTAGCAGTAATGTTCTTCCTCAACTTTCTTTTTTTAAAAAAAAAAAAATACGGTACCACATGTTTACTACAATATTGTGCCGTGTAGCACAAAAATTGTTAGCTTTTTCTAAAAGATCGTACCTCTTCCCTTTCTTCCACTTTTCTCCCTTTTCTTTTCTTTTTGGAACCAATAGATGGTACTCCTCTCTTTTATTTTTATTTGTATTTTTATTTTTGATGAAGAACAAAAAAAACTAGATGGATTTTACAGTTGAATCACGAATTTCAGGGGGGAGAATAGAGGATAAACTTGAAAATTTTGCGATGGGCGCCAAATTGATGAAGAACCAAAGAACAAGATCACAACAAGAAAGTTAATTTCAAAGATATTCCAAAATTCAACAACTAGAGAGACACTTGTGTTTATACAAAAAATAAACAATCAAATGTCATTTGATCAAGAGAAATAGTTTTTGACCTTGTGTTTTTAGCAAACCAGTGAAGATAGTTGAGATCGACTATCGACCAAAGGGATGAGGATTCAAATTATTAATTAATGATAAAGTCTTATTCAAAACATGAGTCTTTAGTAGCTTATGTTGTGAATGTTGCAGTATAATTAGAGTTCTAACACATACAATTGCCAAGAGGAAGCGGGAGAATAGAAAGGATGAATAATAATTAGATTTGAGTTGTAAAATCCTCATATAAGATTAGGATTTATAGTTTATGTGAAACTCGATCTACAGAACATCTAGCAACTGAAAACAATGGCCAGCCTCATATATATATATACACACACACACACACACACACACACAAACACACACAATTTATTTATAAGCTTTTTGCAATTTATCACTTTCTTTTAATTATTGCAATTTACAACTTTCTTTTATCTTTATTGCTTCACTTTATTTTTATTTAGTTTGGGATTCCTTGACATTACACACCTTCATTTCTTAAGCTATTAAACCAAGTTAAAAATTCCACTCTTCACTTGATTTGTTAGGTTGTTACCTGCCTCCTTTGAGGATTAAGTTCCCAAGTGTAGTTTCTAAGGAATGATTTTAAGGATTAAGTTCCCAAGTGTAGTTTCTAAGGAATGAATAACAGGGAACATATTGATCAAAAAATGCATCGAATGATCAACTACTCGAACTTGACATGAACAAATCAAAAGAGACTCGATTTTGAGTAAAGCAATACAAGAGACACACTCAATAGTGACGAAAGCACAAGCTATTTTATTCAACAATCCAACGCCTAATGTCTAGGTGGTTATTTATATACATCAAATCAAACAAAACATGAAAATCTAAAAGTCTTGATTCAATAAGGAAACTTGAATCCTAATGTAACTACTAAATAATATATACTAATATATTTAAATAACAAATTTTAGAATAATTAAGTAAATACCAATTCCCATTGTTTCCTTTCATCCTCCATCTGTTCCCTGGGGTGTTTTGTATATTATATGTTATAAAAGTAGATAATGATGCCAAAAAAAAAGGCCTTTATTTATATGAACAAAAGGTTTTTGTTGATTTGGTTTTGTAACTGAGAAGTTGCTAGACTTAAAGAAGTGAGAGAGTGTTTTCACATTCTATTTGTTCTCTTTCCTAGTGAAAGGTTGATAAAGTCTTTGGTGCTTTCAACTCTGGGAAAATGCACACTTTTCAAATTTTAGATTGTAGTTTGAGCGCATCTACAATAATGATTATGAGCATTTTGCTTTCTGAGCCTCTTCAGATGATGATGATCTCAGAAACTTTAGATTTAGAGAATACTCCTAATTAATTCTTTGTGTTACCAGTAGGTGAATTGAGATGTTTGCTTGTGTTTTATGATTCTTGGATGTGTACTTTTTTGGCTTTGGCAGTTATCATTTAATTCCCTAACCAGCTATTAGTGGTTTAATTACAGTTACTCTGCTTGCTGCTTTGAATCTGCAAATCAATTATGAGACCTAAGCATAGTTTTAATCCCAATTTGGAATCTCTTTAAGAGTTGACAGCAAAAATAAGCAAGATTTTTCCTTTATTTGTAGGATACTAGCAAGAAATCTCCAATGGAATTGATCAATGAAATTCCTCCAATCAAGGTTGAAGGCAGGATTGTCTCATGTGAAGGAGGTTAGTTTGTGCTTATACCTTGTCTTTACAATTCGTGAACGAGGTAGATTTTTAAAAGTTCAACCTGTTACTCTTAACGGGAAGTCAGATTACAAACTCTTCCGTGCTGCACTCCTCCAAACCCAGAAATAAGTAAATAACCAATACCAATTGATGCTAACATTGATGATTTGCTACTTCTTGCTGTAGACACTGACCCTGCACTTGGGCATCCAATTGAGTTCATATGCCTCGACTTGAAGGAGCCAGCTGTCTGCAAGTATTGTGGTTTACGATATGTGCAGGCTCATCATCATTAGGGGTTAAAGTTTGTCTTTTTTCTGCAATGTTAATCATTTGCAACCATATCACATGGACAATGACTGTTATTGGGTAATCCATGCAACTCTTTATTATCTTGTTTAAAGCCTATTGTGCTGTCAGATGACCAGGCCGAGTGCTAATAACATTATGTTGTGTTCATTACTTCAATACCAGCAGAATAAGGAGTTCTAATCATTATCATTATCTTGCTGCTGGTGATTTATGAACTAAATTTCCTCCATTACTCTGTTTTTGTTGTGTACTTTGAGCCTTGGTGTTTTTCCGCAATTTGGAAAAACATTCTAATAATTTCTGAATCTCTGATTGTTTGGGTTATCAGGGCGATGCTATTGTAACTACCTTCATAAGAAATCTGTAACTAAATAATTTAGCATCATTTTTTGAAAGAAGAATTGGTGATTTTATGTGGAAGGTGAAGAAGTAAGTTTAGGGTTCTTAGTTCTATATTTCTTTTTTCTAGAAATCTCTAATAGAGCTTACTCAATTGTCATTTATGATCAATTGGTTCGATAGATTTCAACATTTAAATAACAAAGTTTATTCCTTCATTTGTTCTAAAAATAAAGGAATATAAAGGGTATTGCTCACATAAAAATTAAATATCCACACTATTACTAAATAAAAACAATAGTTTAGTACCAGACAGCAGTTTAGTACCAAACAGGGAAGAAAATGTTAAAATCGATCATCAATAGTTAGATTGACCCAGACATCTAGAACTTATGAACAATCAGAAGATGTTATCGATCAAGAAAATGCAACTAATTCGGTTTGATTGACCAAGACATCTAGAACTTATGAACCCTACATTCCATTTGATTTGGTTACTAGGAATTCCTGGTTTTTGCATGAAGAAATTAGGGATTTTTTAAGGAAAAAAAGGATAAGAAGTCGAGTATTAATTGATGGATAGAGAGATTTAGCATAGTTTTTATAACCGTAAATATCATATCAAAGCCAGCCAACACTTTGTTTTGAAATTTCCTAGCTAACTAAAATGTTAGAAAGTGAAACATGATTGATATTTTAAGGGAATAGTTCTCGATTTTTCATGTCATTGATGTTTGATTTTTTAATCGATTTAAGGAGAAAAGTTGATATTCTTTCTTTTATTTTAAATCAAGAAATATGGGGTTTCTACAATTCATCTTTGTTTTTTACTAATTGCAATTTAAAAATTTCCTTTACAACCTTCTTTTATTCTTATTGCTTTACTTTCTTCTTTTTTTAATTTATTTTGCACATTCCTTAGCATTTCACACCTTCATATCAAATCAAGTTAATAACTTAATAATATGTTTGATTTGTGAGACTACTACTTATTTTTATTCAGGATTAAATTTTTAAATATAATTTTTCTAAGTTAGAAGAAATGAAAGAATAACATATAACTTATTCATTAAAGAATTGATCGAATCATTAATAAGCATATTGATTATTAACAAAAGCTAAACCAGGTATGAAAAACATTGTAGCATGTGAGTGAAAACATTGAGGTAGGCATAAAAAAACCTAAAAAAAAACTAGTGATCATAGTGGGTATGTCAAATTTGTTTCTTTAAAACTAAGACATTAAAAATATCAAAATTACCATAAAACCTATAGAAAACCTATTTACAAGGTTTTAATTCAAAATTTAAATATATGTATATTGAATAAAAAACTCTAAAGAATTTAAAGAAATAGAACTTAAAAACGAGAATAAAAAATTCTAAAAAAAAAAAGAAATTCTTTCATTTAAGAAACTCCATAGTGTAGTGTGCCTAAAACTTTAATATATATATATAACCAAATTAACCACCAAGCCATGAAATGGATTCACCAATAAAATGAAGAGCATCAACACCTTTCTTGCATGGATATATACTTGATGAATTAGTTCCTTGCAAACATGCATTGGGAAAGATTACATTAATGTTTTTTGGGTTGGAGCTTTTGAGCCTAAATGCAATAATGTTGCATTAATTTGTTATTGGGATGTTAAGAAGAGTGATAGCTATGGATGTCTGTTTCATATATAGAATGCATTAATTAATTATATAGGAATCTGAAAGTAATAATGTCACACATGAATAATTGGCTTGTAAAAAGCTTCTTGCAAATGACAAAAATGCCCTACCACATGTAAGAACCCTCACAGAATTGAAGTCACATGACACCTATGCACATCATATGGTCTGGCCATTTTAGTACTGTGCTCCTCCGCTGTCCCGCCTTCTGCTACAGGATTTGTAGATCAGCCAACAGGGAAATTAGATCTGCAGGGAGGGTGGTGGCTTTTGGAACGTACGATTGCAGCAAAATAATCGAAAGAGAGATGGGTTGCATGTTCTCACATCTTAAAAAATGTAGAGGCCAGTATTGTACAATATATTTCAACCTGGGTTGTTTGCGTTTACTTCAGGAATAGCTTTCTTTTCACGTTAAAAGTATACAAGAGATGCTTCTGTCGGACCTCAGATTTTGAGTAAAGTCCACGACCAAAACCATTTTTAGATTTATTAATACCAAACAATTATCGCGTTTGAGAAGAAAACGCAGAAGCCACCGCAATCCCAGAAGAAAGATTAAAGGCCGAGTATTTTATTTTTCGAGGGGAACCGCCCCAGTTGACGACGTGATATAATAATATCATATCTTATTACAAGGATGGTTGCATGAGAATGCCACGCCATCCAGCAAAGCTTATAAGGAGGTGACTCGTGTCGACTACAGCTAACTTTCTTAATAGAAAGAAATGGGAGATCTACTTTTTCTGACGAGATCTACGTACCAAGTGAGTCTATCCATGATCCGTTCACGACATGATATTGATTGAGAAATTAAATTTAAAAACCAAAGTGGTTCTTGGCTTTTATTGGTCATTCGTGTTTGTTGAATTCTATGATTAAGTCTTGTATTGCCGATATAAATTGAAGACTTTTTTAATACTTGCAACTCTCAATATGGGACGGCAACTATCAAGCAGGATTGTGGATTCTTCCAAGAACCTGGAGACCTCAACTATCTAAGCAACTGTTGCACAGAAATCACAAATATAATCACAAAGGCTAAATTTCCTATGATATAAAAGGACTGTCGACGCCTCTATTGTTTCTCCTATTGTATTTTAATGTGGATTATAATATTAAAAATTTTTAAAAAATTTATTTTGATACTTCATTTTTTCGTTTATATAATTGAGCCCAATTACATATTTTTAGGAGGTGGGGATTGAATTGAAAGACAGTAGACTGAAATGAAAAACATGGATAATATAGGTGGTGACTTTGAAATTCATTTAAAAGTTTATTTTCATCCTCTGTCTTTTTTAACTATTAGGTGATCGGTCTCTGTAATTTTAAAAACATATATTTTGGTACCAAACTTCATTTTTTTTTTTTAGTTTTTTTTTTTTTTTTTTGTGGAGAAGAGAGATGAGGTCATTGGATCCCGACTCAGAAAGAGAAAATTGTTGAGGAAGATTTAGGTCACCAAAACAATCTATTTTTATATCAAAAGGTTTCATATGATGAGGGGGGTTAAGATTAGGTGTTTTCTTACCTTGACAACGCCTATAAAAACATATCTGAGCTCATAAAATCTTTTAGTTTCAAGTTGATTTAAGGTTTTGGGGTGGTTTTTTATGTTTTTGAGGTCATGGATTGGTTTAATAAGGTTCATAGGGTATTTTCTAGGTGTTTTGAATCACAATGGGTTTCAAAATAGGTTTTTGAAAAGAAAAAAAAACCTTGTTTTTCCGGCCACACTAGTGGCTGGATTTTGGGATTAACAAGGACGTGTCGTCTACTGAGATAGACGATGTGTTGTTTTTTTATTTTGACAAAAAATGAGGTAGACGATGCATCAACCGTCCCTTTCACCTTAGAAAACAAAAAGGCCTACACATGTGGGCCTAGACTTGCAGGCCCACGCGCAGGGTCTTTCTTTATGAATTAGGCGTTAGGCCTGGCTCACCAGACTCAAATTGTGTAGCCTCATTCTTTTCTATTTTCTTTTTTCTTTTTTTAAATTACTACTTTTTATATGTATTATTCAAAATAATTTTTGCATTTGTGTTTTGATTAATACCCATTTTCTGTGATTTTTTTTTTGTTTATTTAGCCTTTTTGAAATAACAATTATTTTTTAATTATATAGAGTGTGTTTAAATTTTTTATGAGGTTAGTGTGGTTCTACTATAATTTTTTTTATATTTTATATAGATAAACTAATTTTTTAAAATAAAAACATTTATTTTTTTACAAAAATTTTAATATGTGCAGCCTTGCACGGAATTTTTTCCTTTAATTTTATTTAATGAATTTTATGTGTATGTTGATTTCTGTTACGGATTGATTTTCATAAATAAATTCATTAAACACAACTATGTAAATGACTTGTATTGCAATATTAAATATTTTGACTTATATCCATCTCGTAATTTTTTTAGTTTTTTATTTTTGTTAGTGTTAAAGATTTGTTTTTATTTACATAAGTGATTATTGATTTATTTGATTAGATATTTGCATGAATTTTTTTATTTATACTTTCAATTTTTTTATAAAACAGCTTGTATACTCGGGATTTTTTTATAAAAAAAAATTATGATCCGCGAGAGAAGCAGCTATTTTAAAAAATATAACCTGTAAAGTTTATATTGGTCGTGAAATCCATGAAAATTCAAAATAGCTTTAAAAAATGAAGGTATCGAGTGTGCAAATAGAAGCTTACATTAAGCGGTTAATAAACCATGATTTCTATGCCAAATAAACTATGGAGGAGGTTTACATTTCATGAAAAATTTATGTAAATAAACTAAGTTTTTAGCATATGCGATTTAACACCTAAATTGGAGAAGAGTTTTGCAATTAAACCTCTACGCCCCTACATGTAAAAATTCATTTTAACAAAGCACAGGTAATCTTGGTCAGACTTTAGTCGACCAAATTAAAAAAAAAAAAAAAAAGTTGAAGATAATTTGAGAAATTAAGAAATAATGATTTTGGTCATGGTATTGAACATGCTTGCTACACCTCAATGATAGGTCAAGAATCTTACATTTGAGACAACTTCGGACACGCCGAGGATTAATCATCGTCCCTTCCAAAGTGTATATAACAACTTTGGGCCCTTGCCATGAACAAAGGGAATGAACTAATGAAGAAGCATTGGAATAAAAAAAATATTCCATTAAAATTTACGTTCGCTTTTCTAAATTACAAAAGAATGCATTGAGCACAATTCTAGTCATCTGCCTGAAAATGGGTCCGCTGATTTTAGCATTTCATGCAATGCATTGTCACACAACAAAGCCAAGAAAACCAGCCACCCATCTTCTCGGTCCTGATCTCCATCTTCGGTAGAACTGTTGTGGAAGTAGCCACTACACAAAATGGGTGCAAGGAACATAACTAGTCTGTTCTCCAGCAGGATTGATGTTTTGAACTAAGAATTTAGTAAACGAATGTCATTGAATAAATTAAACTCGAAAGGACAAAAAAAAAGACCTATCAAGGAAACTGGAAAGAGCCACCGATTTGGTTGGTGCCAGACGGAGGATTGATTGCCACCCAAAGGAGAGAGATGGTGATTGCAATAAGACCTGACCACACAAAAACAATGGTTGGTGTCCTTCCTCTTCTTCCCATCAACCCTTTAGCAAAGGGGTAGAGATGAGCCAAGACCCAGAAACTGAAGAAAACCCCGCCCAGTAATCGACTCCACTGTGGTATAACACTGTAAATTGTTCGGCTAAATCCAACTGCTATTGCAATTAAGTTGACCATCATGATGGTGATAGGAGGTATCATCAGCGATGTCCATTTGACAACGTAGAGATCAGCAAACTCATCATCCACATCATCACCAGCTGATTTTGAAGTCAAGGTGAAAGAAATTTCAATCCCTGCAACGACTTTCAACAACCCCTGAAGCACAGCAGCAAGGTGGGCACTAGTTCCTCCAATCAACCAAAACTGCTCATTCCTCCACCACTCCTCTAGCTCAATTCCAGACCACTTGATTTCCAGCACAGCAAGTAAACACAGAGTCAGTGTGATGATTAGGAGATAAGCAAGGAAGGTGACATTAAGGGTCTGAACGATGAACTGGCCAGAGAAGAGGGAAAGTGCAGGGAGGAAGCAGTACACAATCAGGAAGATTGAAGTGAAGGGATAGATGCCAACGTTCAGATATGCTATCCTCTGAAGAAATTTCATTCTAGGGCTGGCTAAGAGGGCATTGTTGCGGGAAAAGAAAATCTCAACAGAACCAGTAGCCCACCTGAGAACTTGATGAAGCCTATCTGTGAGATTAATCGGAGCAGTGCCACGGAAGGCATCACGCTTGGTCACACAATAAACTGATTTCCATCCCCTGTTGTGCATCCTATACCCAGTGACAACATCTTCAGTGACAGATCCATAAATCCAACCAACACGATTTCCCCACTCAGTCTTGTCCTCGTACCAGCAAGATATGACACTGATTGCCTCTGCAACAGTTGATGCATCAAGAAGCTCACGGGGAATAGTGAGAGCACCAGGTGGGCGTCCATTCTTAACAGCTGGGTGATCTGCGAGAGGACGACCTTGATACTCTGCCACTGGGATTGAGTCAATGAGAAACGTTGAGTTGCCAAACTTTTTAGGGAGCAGGGAGAGGTTCATCTCTTCATCATCAGAATCACCCATTCTTAGAGCCCTGTTCTCTTCTGGGGTGTTTGCAATCGAGGAATGCTTCTTGCGCCGGGAAAAGCAGCAGCTGCAGCAACCTGGGTGGTTTTCTTTTGCTCGTGGGGGGTCAAAGCCATAAAGGGCAATCCTTCTAAAGAGGCAGCCAGTTCCAACATAGACTGGACCCATAAGACCATCAAGGGCACGCATGTTCACATCAAAGAAAACAGTGTTGTGATTAGCATATCGATCAGAGGGGTCAATGCCCTCAAACCTCTGAGGAAACTGAACATAACATAGGCGGTCACCTCCTCGATCCATCATGAAACACATGCCTTCCCTCATTGCCTGGGAGTTGTAAATATAGTGATCACAGTCAAGGTTAAGAATGAAAGGGCCATTAGACATAATAGCTGAGGCTCGAACAAGCGCATTCATGGCCCCTGCCTTCTTGTTGTGATCATAGCCTGGACGCTTCTCACGAGAAACATAGACAAGCAATGGGAGACGAATATCAACATCAGTGAAGTCCATTATCTTGGTATCGTCAGCAGTTCCGAGTAGTGGCTCATCGCTGGGAGGTTTCAGCATCACCTGCATCAAGTAATAATCAGCCTCATTTGGAAGGTTGAATGACACAACAACTTTTTAAACTCTAGCACATATCAAAAGAGATGGAGAAAGTGAATCCACGTGGCCAATCCCAACTAGTTTATGTAAAGTTGAATTGAGTTGTTCAGTCAGCAATAACAATAAGAAAATCTAACACAATTTCCAGATCCGCCGACACATGGTTTAAAAATTAGTGTAATCATTCACATGGCTTGAACAATGACATGAACAGTTTGTAGCCAAACTAATACCTGTATGATACCAGCATGGTCACCCCTAGAGTGCTCAGGTGCAGAATTCAGCCAAGTCCCTGGCCAATGGGTACCATCTGCCATCCATGTCGCTTTTGCAATCTTTACGCTCTCCACAGGTTCATCGTCCTTATGCTGTTTCTGAAGCTTCATGGCCTTGATTTCCTCCCGAGCATGATAGGCATCAGATCGGCGGCGAATAGAATCAGGCAAGCTATTTATACGGACCTTGAACTCATCATACTCACGCTTTACTCTTCTGCGATCCTTGACAAAATCTGGCTTCACTTTGTTCTTGTAAGGATCCCTCTTCAAATTGAAGTAGGATTCTGGATTCCTGGGTTCAACACCATGTTTACGGCAAAAAGGAACCCATACATTAGCAAAACTTGCTGCTTCAGCCATGGCCTCAAATGTTAGAAGTGCACCTCCATCATCAGAAACATAACAAGAAAGCTTTTCAACTGGGTAATCAGCTGCTAGGATTGATAAGATGGTGTTTGCAGTGACAAGAGGCGGTTCTTTTTCTGGATCTGCAGTGGAGACGAAAACATCTATGCCTGGGAGATCAGATTTACCAGTGGGGTTGCTAAGGCTGGGTGTTTCAAATTTATCTTTCAAGACATTAAGATCTGTAGCACGATTGATTGGGCATAGCTTTGGAAGCTGGTCAAGAAGCCATGAAAAAGCAAACCAGATCTCGCAAACCACTGACATCCCCCACAGCCAAATTGCATCATTGTTAGGGTGTCTGACCCTCCATTCCAAAAACAATGCGAGTATCACAATCCGAATAAGAATGAGAAGCCTATATAAGAAGAGATGCAGCAAGATGCACAAAGCAATGTCAACATAACTTTCAAAGTGTAGAATTAAACAACACTTATCCTAACACCATATGTATAAACATTAGTGAATAACATGGAAGGAAATGCCAATAGAAGAGAAACAGGAAGGCAAAGTTTGCAAGCCAAATAAACAGTTCCAGCTAGCCTGCTCAAAAATTCTTTAGAGAGTTAGCAAAAGACCCAAGGTCTATTCCCATCTCCAAATAGAGGCTCCTAGGAAATGAAAAATAAAAGGTTTAGATAGAATTGGATGGATCTCTCATGGAACTGAAATGATTTCACAGAATAATGTACACATTTCAAATGAGCAAATCAAATTCCGTGGCAACAAGTTTACATGATTTCAAGTAAAAATTGCATTTAGGATTCAAGTTTTAACATATTGACAATTTTCATGAAATGCACAATAATCATTAATGAAACAACAAAAATAATGGAGATGATTTCAGAATTGATTCTTCAATACAAGGTAACAAATGCAATCAGTTTAGAATTGTTTTGTGACCCTGGAAAATTCACTAGATACATAGAGTTAATTTTCTTCTATAAAATCTTTGGAACAAGGTGTAGCTCAAATTCAATGCTTGATATTTACAATGACAGTTGTGAGCTATTAGCTTGGCAGCCATAAATATCAGATTAGAGGATACAAGAAACACTAAGGCATGTCCACTAAGAAAGTGTATAAAAAGTACATATATAAATTGTTCGATTTTTTTATTCTCTAGTAACAATTCTTTTATCCCCTAACATGGAAGGGCATTGATGTAGCCTAGGATTTTATCCAATCATCACTGAATGAATAAATGTGTGATATAACAGGCAGTCCCGGAGTCATGGACCAAATGGTCATCTAAATTTTGCATTTCATTAGGAAGTTCCTGGTAGCAAAGAGACACAGTTGTCATGTTTCTTGTAACTCAGTATCATCAAACCAAATGGCAAAGTGATAGGAAATACAACAAAGAAATAAAATGAAAACCAATATCAGAGTGTATTTTATCTTCCCTTCTACCAAACTAATGCACCAATTGAATGAAATAGGTGAAGATATAGCAATTTAAACTTTTGGGAAAGAATGATGGCCATCGTTATACTATCAATGGTAAGAGAATAGAACCATGATGAACAAGGAGAATGTACCGATATGGACTGATAACAGCAGCTGGTATCTTTAATTTTCGAGTAAGTGGCCTCCATGGCTTGCTCATCAATTCTTTAGGCTCACCAACTTCTTCATCATTCCCATTGCCAAAACCCCCATCATTTGGCCAGATAGCATTCCCATACCCATAAGTTCCCCTTGTTTCAAAGAGCCACCTATTGTGATCAAAGTCCCCAGTCTGGCTCCTCATCAGCACTGATTTGGTTGACTTCATCAACGACAACCTCCTCTCCATTTTGGACATTGTGCCAGGTGGAGGAAGTGGAAGAGGCCTTCCACTGTCCACAGCCACTTCATCTAATTCGGTGTTCTTATAAGGCTCCTTACAACCAGGGCAAATTCCACCCCCACTTTTCACTGCATCAATATAACAATCCCTACATATTTTGAAATCACATTCGCAAGGGAGAATATCAACACCTCGCTCATCACTCATCACCTTTGCATCACACCCTGGAATCGCACAAGAGGATCCCTTAGCACCAGCCATTTGGGGATGGCTGGCTTCAGATTCAATCACCTTGTCCATGAGATGAGCACGAGTCACACTATTAAAACCGCCTGTAAAGAGCGAATTTGACACATATTGCTCTTCAACCTTTTGTGAGATTGATGGATCCATGGGTTGGTTGTCAGGGGTCGGTGGTATGTGCACTGTATAGTTCATGAAATCACTACTCCCAAGTTCACTATCAAGATCATCCCTTGAGTAGCTGATATAGCGACCAGAAGAAGTTCTCCGGCCAAATGTCACCGACGGAGGCAGGGGAGGTTTGTGAGATTCCGCAGCATCCGAGCTAGTTGATAGGTTTGATCGAGTAGCCTTGAATGATTTTGAGGCCATATTTTAACACTATAAGAGACTTCTCTTCAGATCCTGCATTTACATTATTGCACGGAAATTTAATTCCCATCAGCATATTTTTCATAATTCCAACCAGATCCTAACATATCACAATCAAAACCAAAATTTCAATATGTAATTCAGATCCTCTGCTTAGGGGCCAAGAAACTATACATGGCACAACAGATCTTGAAAATCTAGCACTCATAATTTTCAAGTTATTTTACTCTCTCTACATTTGATCAACAGACTAACAGAAAATAAGGTTCGCGATGCCAAAAAAAAAAGAAAAAAACTTTCAATTTCAAACGGATTCAAATTAAGTCAAAAGCTCTTCACGTAAAAAGACAGGGTGGTCGAATCATTACAGAACATCCACAAATATAATTAAAACCGGTTTGACTGCTAAGAAAATGAAGCATAAAGAAGAGAGAATTAACAGTATAACAGCTTCAAGGCTTAACTATCAAAAAACCCTTTTGACTTCTAGTTTACTTAAATAATACAAAAGGCAAAACACCTAAGATTAAAAAGAAAAGAAAAGAAACCTCATAATTTCCACAAACATCGTCACAATTTACACACTTTAAGATGAACCCAAAAGCCTAGTAGCAGAAACAACCCAAGATCCAAAATGACATTTGCTTTAAGCGACGAAAAAGAAGACCCAGAAAACCTTTTCACCGTAAAACATTTTACCTTTCGAGCAATGAATAATCAGGCCATACATCAATCTTAAAACCAAGCAAAACACTGCAGATCATGTAGTAGTTAGAAAGAACTAGTAGTCGTCTTAACTAAATAAAGGCTTACCTTCTGTTTGTATATATATAGATATAACAGATGAACAGATCCCTTTGTCAGATTCGTTGAAAGCTTTGGAAATGCTAAACGGCAGGGAAAAAAGGAGGACAAGAAAATTTGAACAAATCGTTAAAACCAAAAAAGGAATGCTTCAAAGAAAGCCACCACCTTTAACCGTCCACACTCTGTATTTCTCACATAGAGAAAGCAAGAAAGAAGAATAAATTCATAAAGAGAGAGGGTGAAATGGGTGTTGAAAGAAAGAAGGACCGAGTTGTGAAGCACTGATAGGGCGTAACTGGGACTAAATATGTCTTTTTTTTTCTTCTATGACACAGCTGTGCCTGTGTGGTGTTAGTGGGAGATGGGTTTTTTTTATTATTATTCTTAAGAAATGAAGAAGGTTCTTGGCAACCCAAGCAGCTTGTAAGGAGGAGAGTTTACTATGTGGATCGCCGGTCGATGTTAGGTAAGTCCTGAACGGCTCTATATCTTCTTCTTGGTAATTCAGAGAAGAGAAGGAACAGGGATGGTAAGGACAAGATGGGGACACAAAATGAAGGTTTTTCTTTTATTAATTTAAAGACAAAAGGGAGAGAAAAGGGGGTGGATTAGGGAGGTGGATTAAACAAATGAGAGAGTATTGAGGGTAATAGATTCGA
>Ga0307517_10004612_pt1 | contig 21098 bp, 23 predicted proteins | sample 23_EM_MG_FD_194515 | JGI IMG/M metagenome (GOLD analysis project Ga0307517, IMG submission 194515) | Populus trichocarpa ectomycorrhiza microbial communities from riparian zone in the Pacific Northwest, United States - 23_EM | ecosystem: Host-associated > Plants > Roots > Unclassified | place...
GGTCGGATGGGGTATGTTGTAGGTGACGATGGATGGCCTGATAGGTCTTAATGATATTGAGGCTACAAACGATTTAGTCATTAGCTGCGGACATTGTTCCAATGAACTTACTGTGCCGAATCCACATCACAATTTCCTGGTTCAGAAAAAGAAAAGATTACAGCCGATCTGCGAGCGTGACTGTGGTTCTCTTACCATAACCAACAATATAGGCCAAGATCTCTAATTCTGGAGATGCGATTGCCAACAAACTGTCAAACCCCGGGTAAGTATTTTCAGCCCAGCGAATTGGTGACAGCGTACTTGCATTGCTATAATGTCGTCAACTCCTGGATCTGTATCAACTAGAAAATGCTTATAGTCGCCATGATGTAAAGCAGACTGAATGCATACTGATAACGGGTATTCTTTTGGAAGGCATAGAATTCAATCGCTGGAAAGAGAACCGATCGAAATGAAACCTTATTAATATGGGGTTTGCCGTGAACTATACAGCTTCGTGACTGTGGCTAAGCAAAGCGTGACCGTGTCCGTGATGAACTCCAACGTTTTGTAAACCAAACTCATTCACCACAAAATGTCTGAATCTTTGAGATTCCTCGGTTCGTTGGAAGGCCACAAGGGGTCGGTTACTGCGATCGCTACCTCTTCAGAAAACCCGGACATGATCTTGACCGCTTCGCGAGGTAATCTCGCCTTCTTTCTCAACATTTTGGTGATCTAAAGCAAATGAAATAGACAAGACCATCATTGTCTGGCAATTGACCCGCGACGAGGACTCATACGGGTTTCCTAAAAGAATTCTACATGGCCACAACCACTTCGTTTCCGATGTTGTTATCTCATCCGATGGTCAATTCGCCCTGTCATCTTCATGGGATCACACACTTCGCCTATGGGACCTCAACACTGGGTTGACCACTCGTCGTTTCGTTGGTCATACTTCCGATATCCTCTCTGTCAGCTTCAGTGCAGACAACCGACAGATTGTCTCTGGTTCCCGTGATAAAACTATTAAGCTCTGGAATACACTTGGGGAATGCAAGTACGATATAAAGGAAGAGGGACACACAGAATGGTTCGTGTACTTCACTTTAAGATACATATAGGTACTTATAATTCACTATAGGGTTTCTTGTGTGCGATTTAGCCCGAACGTCATGAACCCTGTTATTGTTTCCTGTGGTTGGGATAAAGTGGTCAAGGTAAGCAGTGTTGGCAATCCACCGACAGTCCTTTTTTTTCTGTCGCGTTTGATGTTATTCTTTTTATATTTGCTACTTCAGAGGGCTCACGCTCTATGAGACCATTTTTTCCACCAAGATCTCTGACGCATATCAATTATACCACCATAAGGGGTGTTTTGCTAATTTTCTACTTTTCGTAGGTATGGGAACTCTCAAAGTTCAAACTAAAGACCAATCACTACGGACATACTGGCTTTATCAACACCGTCTCGGTATCCCCTGATGGGTCACTGGCAGCTTCAGGGGGAAAAGACGGCATCACCATGCTCTGGGATTTGAATGAAGGCAAACACCTATATTCGCTCGAGGCAGGTAACATTGTCAATGCCCTTGTGTTCTCCCCGAATCGTTACTGGCTGTGTGCTGCCACTGCCAGCTGCGTTAAAATATTCGATCTCGAAAGCAAGTGAGTATACAGAATCAAAATCGCAGCCCAGACTCTCATCTTCCTTTGATCAGGTCAATTGTTGATGAACTCAAGCCCACTTACCACAACATCTCTGAAAAAGCAAGGCAACCCGAGTGCACGTCCATCGCTTGGTCAGCGGATGGTCAGACGCTGTTCGCTGGATTCACTGATAACATACTCCGTGTCTGGACTGTCACCCCATAAGGGTTTGGATGTGACACGAGACGCATATATCTCTTTCCTTTATCCGCAAATGACAAAAAAATGTTTAAAATTAGTCCTCATTTTGAGATTATGGCTTGGGCTAGATTTCTTGTCCTTTCATCTGCGTCCCAACGATCCATTCCGTTAAAGTCAATTTTTAGCCCTTGCTGCGTCATGCTAAATTGCAATTCGCATATATGAGAAGCTCGTGCTCGCCAACTGTCTGCTCTACAATATTCGGATGAGAATTCCTACCACTCGGAAGGCATTTCAAAACGACTTACGTTGCAGTACCGTAAAAATCGCCAGCTTGGCTCACAACCCGAACACACTCATCCGAATTGGATCGTGAATCATATATCCACAACTGCTTGCCTGAATAGATCTCTTGCCAGCCTCCTTGGTCGATCAAAGGGTTCTGATATGAGGGCTTGAATCCGGTTGGACGTGGTGCTCTTCGAATATCCACATCGTTGAAAAGACGAAGGGCAGTAAGATTTGAAATGCCGATGAGTCCGAGTCTGTCCGACTGTTCTGGCGGATCTACGATTTTGAGAATGTCGACGACTTCTTCAGATGAGGAGTCTGAATCCGATGCATCTCCCACTGGCATGCTATCGTCTTTGGTCTTCAATTCGGATAAAAGCTCTTCTTGTGAAGCCTGCACCTTTTGACTGAACCTATTCCAGGCATCGTCGTCTGTGAAGTCGGTGCGGACGATCAGTCCGAGTTCGTCGTCCTCCACGATTTTATCAAAAGGATCAGGGTCTGAATGAGTCTGGAAACAACGTCAGAAGTCTGAAAATCGGGAGATGGGGAAAGATGAAGAACCATGTCAGTCATCCCGTCGTCAGACTCCACGTCCTCTGTCCAAGAATCATAAAGGACACGGAGAACCCTTGCACGACGGCCCTCGTCTGCTACTGGATGATTTATTTTTGCCTCTTCATAACGTCGCTGCGGAATAAAAGCGTCAAGAGGTTTCGGACTATGGTTGGATTATTGAATTTGAATCGAACCGCAAGCGCACGTTTGAGTTTGTCATGAACCATTGGAACTAGGAATTGATCCGAAAAGATTATCTAAATTCAGGGCAAAGCAATAAGTTGCTCCCAACTCCCACCATACACTCCATCAAGCTGAGGGACTCGATCGCCCTTGTAAACCCTATCAAAAACCACGCCAGCCCTATTTTTCACATCCTTGGTCAAAACGAGACGAGCGGTCGAGTCTTGGATAGCGAGTATAAAATATTTCGGAACGCCCTCGGGGTCCCTCAAGTTTGGGATTTTCTCTCCTTTATAGACGGCATTTCCTGGGCCAGTGGTGGTCTGGCCGGAACCTTCGGTGCGGGTCATCCCTCCTCCTTTTAGCATTTCGGTGATCTCGAAGGAGATGGTACCGTTGGAGGAGGTGACGTTGAGGTGGAGCGGTGATGATCTGGACATTTTCCTGGAGATTTATCAATAGGTGGAATTAAAAAGATCGTTTGTGTAATACCGTTTGAACGTGGAAGAAAAGTTTTGTAGAGAGTATTGGGATTGCTAGTACCTTTTATACATTTCCAGGACGAACTCTTGGCAAGGTGTTTCTCATTCTCCGAGTCTTGTTATGGGTAAAAGCAAGCCGGCGTTAAACTAGTACCGAGTATATCTATTGGAACAAGACCAAGAATCGATCGCGTACGTTATCCGGTATGGGATAAGTTGCTACCGCCGACCTGAGCTTCTCTCTCCACTCTGGAATTAAATTCTTCAGGGCGGATTTGATGACGACCTTGACGACATCGACGAGGGCCTCGTGCTCCTTGTCTGGTTGGATGCCAAGCACGCCGCTCCTCCGCCTGACGACTTCCGCAAACCACATCTCCATCTTCACATACTCGATCCACATCTCGGCGCTGTCTCCGTTTATTCTCAGACCCCTTTGGAGGACCTTTCTTGCTGCGTCGGGGGAGTGGTTCGCGTCCATTTCGTGCGCTGCGAGGAGGATGTACAAGGCTGGGGTGGTTGGGTGGAGGAGCAGTGCCCTATGCACTTTCAGATTTATATGAGGAATAGAAGATTTTTTTTTTTTTCAATACCTAGCGGCGATCCTGCCAACGAGGGCGGGTGCAGTCTGCCTCTTGGCATGCTCGATGTATTCGACCCAGAGCCCGACATCGCTCTTGAACTTTTTGACAGCCCTTTCAAAGATTGCGTTCTGACGCTTTGCGAATACATGGCACCCTCCCTGTTGTATCTCTGGCAAGGATGAGAACAGGCACGGATGAAAGGCAGACGCTCAACTCAGTCTTTGTGTTCTCTTTCTCGCGAGGGCCTCCAACGCGGACTCGAAGGCGATATAGCGCAAAAAGTCGGCCTTTTTAGCGACGCGGCGAACGAGGGCACTCTCGAACGCGGTGCGTTTTCTCATGATCAGTTTTGTCTCATCCTGGGGCACGAGAGTCAGAGAGTCAGTGGATGACAGAAAGAGAGAGGACCACCTCAGTGAAAGAGGCGTTGTCTGCAAGGAGCCTGAGCTCGGGGACGATGCGCTCCTGCTCGAACTGGACTCTCTCCATGTTGGCAAACAAGACCAAATTTGTGTTTTTGACCTACGATGCAGGGCTCGGCTAGCTCGACGGTGAGTGTGTGTTGTGGATGGACTGTGGGCAGGGCTGAAGTTGACGTTGAATGCAGGAATGGGAAACAGACTCTGATTCGTCCGGGGGAGACGAGAGCCGACCGACGACGCCGATTGCCCGAGTGGCCACCCTCCGCTCGCTGTCCGGTGCGGTCGCGGCCAACCACCGACAGCGTGGAGAGATACAGAGACGGACGCGGCCATCGCGACCCCCGTCCTCGCTGTCCTCTAAGCTGGCAGCGTCTGTGCACCCACTGCTCGGACTGCACCCGCACATCGCCTCGACGACGACACTGATATCTGCCCCGATCACCACCACCTCCCACCTCCCGCCCCTGACCGCCACCCTCACCCACCAGCACCAGAAACAGGACCCGCACGACGACCGCCTGCCCTCCCCGATCCCGATCCCGACCTATCCGTCCCTCTCCCGCCCACGCACCACCTCCACCCTCTCCTCGCCCTCGTCGTCCGCCATCTCGTCGCTCGCACACATCCCCACCCGCCCCCCCTCCCCCTACGCCCCCTGCCACCCCATCCATCTCCGCCACCACCACCCCTCCTTCGCTGCCTTCTCCACCCCGCCAAGCACCTCCAATCTCATATCCTTCTTCCCCCCGCCCAACCCACTCGCCTCTCCCGATTCCGTCCATCCCCTGCTCCCTGCTCCCTTTCTCGGCAACCACCTCACCGTTCTCGCCAATCGCACCCCGATGAGAGAGAGTCTGGACAGGGTCAGGGCCGCAAAGGCAAAGGCCCGCATACAATAATCTCTTTTCATACTAGACATGTATCTACATAGACTGCCAATTTCATTTTCTACGCCTGCCATTCTTCGCCTTCCTCCTCTCTGCCACCCGTCTCCCCTTCCTGACCTGCTCGACTGTCTTCATCTCGCTCTTCACCCCCGTTTTCTTCCCCTCACCCTCCGGCTTCTTCTTGAGCTGCCTCACCCTCCTATCGTAATCCCCTCTGAGCCTATCCAACGCCTTTGCCTCGACAACCTTGCGGTGCTTAAACCTCCGACCAACCCCTCCCTCCTTCCCCTCCTCCTCCCTCTCCCCAACCCGAGGCACATCAGCCCTCCTCCTCTCCTTCCACTCATCAAACCTCCCACTCCGGAAACTAGCAGGCAACCGAGTCCCGTTCTCCGTTCGCACCATTTTCACGTTGTCACATCCTGCTTGGACATACTCCTTTTTCTTCTTGTCCCATGTTAGTCCACGGGACGGCCGCCCATCGTCATTCGTGAGATCAAACGTGACACTCTGCGCTTGTTTGACGAACGACGATGCACCGTCTTTCAGCGAGTAGCTGACCGTAACTGTTAGTTTGTACTTGTCGAATATCTCAAAACCCACCCTTTTTCAGTCCGAGCATCCTTCTGCGTATAAGACAGATAAAACTCATCGTCCCTAAATCCCTTTTTTTTATCCTGCCCACCAAACACAGCCTTCCCACCATATATCAGTAACCGCCCCAGGCGAAAAAAAAAAAGAAAGTGCCTCTTACAACAATCTCATCTTCATCTGCCATCTCCACATCCCCATCCTTCACTTCATCCTCATCCTCATCACGCACACTCCTCGTCTGCGCCAATGCCAATCTCCTCTGCACTGACTTTTGCAGTGTCTTTCGCCGTTCCTTCATCAACTTGGCAATATCCGATCCCAAGCCACCCTTCGAGCCCGACCCAACCTCAAACACTGTCTCCTTGGGCTTAAAAGAGCGAACCACACTCAACAGTTTCTTCCTATTCTCCTCCTCGTGTGTCCCGCCTCCGCCGCGAACCATCAAAACAGGATGAACAGCATCCTTCCACTCCTCACCCATAATCTCTTTCGCCCGCTTATAACTCCCATTGCTAGCCTTCCCTTTACTCCTCTCATACATCCCTTGAGCCCGACACATAACCTGCCTCAACGTATCCAACGACCCATGCACCTTATCAAGCGAACGAATATATTCCACATCTTCATCAATCTTTTCGCGGGGGAACGTCCCAAGGACCAAACACTCCGTATACACCCGCTCATTCTCATAGTCCCATCCACCTTCAAGGCCATTAACCAGCTTCCTCCCAAGAAACCCCTCCAAATCAACCACATCCGGCACCTCCTTCCTCCCTACAAAACTCCAAGCCCACCCCTTCCTCCCAGCTCTCGCAGTCCTTCCGACCCTATGCACGAAAATCCTCGCACCCTGTGGGAAATCATAGTTCACGACGTTCCCCAAGACTGGTATGTCAATCCCTCTCGCCGCGACGTCCGTTACGACCAGGATGTTCGTCCGTCCGCTACGGAACAATTCCATTTGGTGTGTGCGCGCTGACTGGTCGAGAGTACCGTAGATGTGTGATGCGGCGTAGCCAGAGAGGGTGAGGAGGTTCAGGAGGTATTCGACGTGGTGTTTTGTGGCGGTGAAAATAAGTGTTTGGTGTGCGGGTAAGAGGGGGTCAGTCTGGGATTTTGTTTTGCCCTTGGACGTGGTTTCGATCTTGATTTCGTCCGCAAGAGGAACCTTGATGACATCCCTCAGCAGCGCCAATAAACAAGCATCCTTCTCCGCCTGCCTAACAGTGAAAAAAGCCATTCTCAAATCATCACCAATCTTGCTCTCTACGTCCAACCTGACGAGCTTGGGGTCCTTCAATCCTGCTTTAGCAAATTCGACCAATGACTTTGGAAGCGTCGCCGAGAAGAGGACGGTCTGACGTGATGAAGGGAGGCGTTTGAGAATTTCTGAAAGGGATATTTGGAAGCCCATTTCGAAGAGTCTGTCTGCTTCGTCGAATACGACGTATTGGATGGATTTCAGGTCTAGATTCATTTCGACGATAAGGTGAAGGAGGCGGCCGGGTGTTGCGATGATCCTGGAAGGTACATTGTGTGTCAGTTTATATACTTGCAAAATAGACAAAAAAAAAAAAAAGGCATACACGTCCGGATTATTCGCAATCATATCAAACTGCTCGTCCATCCCTTCTCCACCGACCACAAGACCCCATCTAAGATTCTCCCTCTGCTTCAAATGATGATCATCACCACCATCGTCCCTGTCTCCCGCATGTTCCCCCCCGCTCGCTCGCCCCCTCCAAAATCCCCTCGCAAGCTCCTTCCCCACACGCAAGATCTGCACGGCGAGTTCCCTCGTAGGCACGAGTATCAACGACCTCGCTCCGAAAGTGGAAGAGTGTCTCCCGCCAAGGCGATGGACGAGCGGAACGAGGAAAGCGAGAGATTTGCCGGAGCCTGTTCTTGCCATTCCGACGAGATCCCGTGGTGGGTTAATAAGGAGAAGAGGGATGGAGAGCCGTTGGATTGGAGTGGGAAGTTTGTAGCCTTGTAGAGTTAGAGAGCGGAGGAGGGACGGATGTAAACCTGAAAGAAAAAAAAAGAAAAAACAGTTGAGGATTTTTCGAAAGGTTTGTCGCGAAACTTACCCATGCTTTGAAAGCTTCCTCCTCCGACTTCCCCTTTTACAATTTTATCTTTCCCTTTTGATTTCTTGACGATCTTGGTGCCTTCCTTCATGGACCGCTTTGCGATAGATGAGCGGATAAAGTTTGCGAGGTCGTCCTCATCCTCGTCTTCTGATTGTATGGTTTTTGGTTTCTTGGCAGTGAGAGCTGAAGAGATATCCACATCATGATCGTTGTGTTCCACGGTGTCTTCGTTGTCGCTTTCGTGGTGTTTTCGTTTTGTGGCCATGTTTGTTGAAAAAGCCCAAAGAAGAAAAATTGGGTAGCGTCGGTCCCCAAGTCGGCCCGCCGTCATACATCGTCATCCTCTCCTCCACCGTCAATTACTCCACAGACTCGGAAGGCAGAACAATAAGAAGATGTGCGACCTTGTGCGACACGTTGAATACGCGTAAGAATGCACATGGACTCCCTTTCCATCCAAATTTAAATTTAATAATTTGACCCATACGGAATGCAATTGGAATGCGAAAAAAAAGTGCGCCTTGTGTACTAAAATGCGGTGAGTATTGCCTCCGCATTACAAACTTACCACTAAAGACAGTCTAAAACATTATAAGGGGAAGGGGGCTTCCATTCCTCTGGCCTCAAGGCTGAAAATAAAATTGCCCCGATGCGGAAACAATCCATAGTACCAGCTGAAATCGACTTCTCCTTCCCCTAACCTCAGGACCTCTTTTGGATGTACGAAGATCCCCGCGACTCCGAGTATAGTATACGACTTCGTGACTGACAACATTCCACGGCCACAGAACTAAATCGATTACAGCAGGTCCCCGACGTCGTTGATCATTTTTTATGTAAAAGGTCCCTGCAAAAATCCGACCTCAACTGCTGTCAGAACTGCGGTAATACATAACCAACCCCCAGAATGTACCCATGGACGAATAGGCGCCCAAATCGTTCGGTGGAATATTTTCGCCGTGGGGGGTTATGCGTCGTCGGTTGTCGATCATGATCGTGGACTTCTGAGCGCATCCGATAAACAAGAAAAAACAAGTGAGGGTCATAGCCCTAATCGCGAGTTTTGCCAAGAAGTCGGCTGTACGGATCGCAGACCCGAACACCTGATACCTGAAAGTGTGGAGCAACTCCGAGTCGCAACCAATTGAGACCCACCCTGCAACCCTGACGATTACTCGTTTAATTCAAGGGTCCGACTGACGGATCATGTATACTGTAAGGTGTGCGTGAGACAGATCAGCGTTTTGAAAAGCAGATTTATTCAAAGTGAGTGCGGAGTGGAGCAACATTGACCCGAAGCGGTGTGAGCTCATTCTTATTCTTTTTCCGAAGAAATGCCCTCGAATTTCGATTCCAACTTTCTGTACCATAAGAGTTGCATGTAGGAGTCGTATTCCGAGTCGTTGATATTGCACTCCTCGCCTGATAAGTTTTAACTTTCTTGTTAACTGAGAACAAGTGGAAACAGCCTCCAGATTTAGATCTGCCCAATATTACGGAATGAGGCCACTTGGCGAAAGGTTTAAAAAGGCCCTCGCTCCTAAGACCATCTTCTACCCATTATCCTACAATCCTCTACCCATTGCCATTTGACTCGGAAATGCTGAACACTGCCCACAACCAGGTGTCCCCTCCGATGCATCCTGAGCATGCAGGCGCTTCAACCACGCACCCTGCCTCCCCTGCCCCACATCTCCCAGACACTGGCAGCAACGGGCTGGAAATGCGACATGTGAGGCACATTCATCATTCACTCTCCTTCGACATCACTGACTCCCAACAGGTGAGGCAAGTCGTCAAGGTGAGCTTTCACGGCGAAGCCCAGAAACATACCTGACGCGGCACGAAGAACGAGCCTGTTTCATTCCAGGGCACCGCACCCGGATGGATCGCCTTCACGGCCATTTGTCTCATGAGGCTGATGGGAAAAGTATGTCGTGTCTCTTATGATGCTTCCACGGACGACTAACACTGGGCGCCCGCGCCGCCGATGAACAGATCACCGGAAGTGTCGTCGACATCACTTTTTTACCACAATCTGACGCAGCATAAATTTGTCATTTAAACACCTATATACCCTACTGGCATGATATCCGACTTACACCCTATAGTTCTTTGGTTGATACTTCTACTTGTTTTCTCGATTCTTGGTCCTTTTCTCCGCGATGCTTACAGTGTTACATAAGAAGGTTCCAAATTTAGATGATCATTGATTAAATGATTTTGGAATTCATCTTAGGCTTGATCGCAGTCTGAGGGAGCAGAAACTCAAGCGCTCCAGTCCAGGGGGAACCGTTATGCCACACCACTGGTGGTGATTAACTACACATCTGACTTTTGATTTTTTAAACAAAATAATGTCTCTCACACTGACAGCTTGTAAGATAACTCGATGATCGATCAAGCCGATGAACGAAACAATTGCAACTGCGGAAGCAAAAGCCCCAAAATATGATTTTACTGGAGGGGATGGTTGAAAAGTCTCTATTAGATGCCCGAGAGGGCCATGGGTATGGAGGCGCGGCGGCACGACTGATGTGATAGAGTGTGATTGGCGAAAGAAGTCATCAAATAGATTGGCGTTGATACAGTGAACTCCCGAAATAGAAATTATTCCCATTTCGGTAGTCAGCAAGAGCAGACTACACAGTGCAAAGTTGGGATTAATATGATGACATAAGTGGTAAAACACAGGTTATCACACCAACTCTATTCAGAACACACAACACGGTCTTGACCATCCTCCTTATCAATTCCACCTCCATTTTGGTGCAGGATCTACCACGGTTCGCAGCTGTAACACTTCTTTCCAAACCTTAGGTTAATTCCTTACGTCAATTTTGATCCATGAATTCCTTCCCAAGCTTCGCAGCGACCATCGACAAAATCAACTGCAATCTGGTTGAAGAACAGACCTGGGCCCATTATAAAAACGGGGTTCCTTCTGCTCGCTCTCTCTCCAAAACACCCACCTTTCCCATTCTCAAGATCTGCACCGCAAGTTCCTCGTGGGCATGAGTATCGACGACTTCACTCCGAAAGTGGTGTCTCCTAAAACGGTGACGAGCGGAACTAGAGAGGCGAGAGATTTGCCGGAATCCGTTCTCGCCATATCTACGATATGGCGTCCGTAAATGGTTGGTGAGGAGAAGAGGGGTGGAAGGGCGTTGGATTGGAGTTTGTAGCCTTGAACAGTCAAAGCGGAGGAGGTATGAGGGTAGACCTGACTGGAAAGAGTTTTGCGAAGCTGACTTGTTGCGACTTATCCATGCATTGACTCGGAAAGCTGATCCTCCGACTTCACTGTGGGATATCCGCATCGTGCTCGTTGTGTATAGTGTCTTCGACGTCGCGTGTGGTTAGCTTCGGCCCGCCCTCGGCCGAACTTACGCTGGCGCACTTGCCTCTTTCAAACCAGAACCCGCATGCGACGGTGAGTTCTAGCCTCCGAATTACCATTAATAACTCCAATTAAGGCAGAACAATAAGAAGATGTGCTACTCGATTGGATGCGTGACGACGATGACCTAGGAGGATTGACTCACCAGCACTTGCACCGGCATATGAATCATGCGATGGTGAGTAAAGCCTCCGGATTACAAACTTAACCACTAATAACTCCAAAAACAGAACAATAAGACTCAAGAGGTACAGTAGACAGAGCTTCCATTCCTCAGGCCTCAAGGCTGAATAAATTGACCCCCCAATGTGGAAATCGGGCTCATTCTCTCCTTATAGCCTTGAAATTTTTCAGGATCGATTCCAGCCAGAACTTCCACGACGTCGGGACCTCTTTGGATATACAAAGTTCCCCGCGACTACGACTACTTAGGTCCTAACCCAAATGCGGCAAGGGCTTCATGATCAGTGACCTGCTTCAACAAATTCCCGATCGAATTTAGCACATCCTCCTCTCTTTAGACAAAGGCACCTGACTTCCTGACAACAATGTAATTGCTGCGGTTGTATACAAACCACCCCAAACCCCAACGTACTTGGACGGGTAGACACTGACCCGAATCCCGAGTCCCTTGACCAGGATGAATGGGACATCCGAAAAGGTTTTACTAGTAAATTTTAAACCCCAACTCCCAAGTGCTGCTCTCTCTAAACCTGATATCCATAGTCGACAAATAGAGTCTACCTCTCTTTTGACCCAACGGCCCCAATGAGAACGTGATGCCGGACGCTGAGCCACAGGTATAACTTATCCGTTTTGCACAATTTTCGGCTGATACCCACTTAGGAAATTTCCACACTACGCCCCACATGACCCACATCTTTTCCCCACTCCCAAGTACCTACACCAAAAACTACACCTCATTTTCGACAGCATTCCTATCACCCGCCGATGTCAAAAAATACTGGAGTAATAAGCCTGTTCTCGTCAACGATTTTAACAGCGAAACTAGCTCAAACTATTCTGGAAACACAATTCGTTGGTGCAGTAGGGCGCGTGTCTGTTTATGACCACTTTACCACATCCATTGTGGAGAGCTCTGTTATTGATTTTGGATTGGGAGATTTCAAGTTCAAGTTCATCGCGACGTATACACACTTGATGGACAGCAGGAATGCGTATATTCGCATTGTTGCTTATCAACATGGTTGTAATAATCGTTGTGACTCCGATTTTGGGGAATTTTATTCTCGTGATCCCTCGTCCCATTTCCAGCTGAGCTTCGTTTTCATGCTCTCCATACAACTTGATATAACCCTAACGCCCACAATCACATCCGAAAGGCTGCTTGGGCTGTAATGACAAAGGGGAAGAATGGTGCGGGACCTGTAATGTATGTCATGGTGAAAATAAATCTATTCAAAATTGGATCATGGGAAATGCCGAACGAAGTGCAACTTCTGGGTCAGCCACAAAGGTAGCGATAAAAACTTTTCTCTCCGCTGGCGGGTGGAGCCGTCCCCTGCCATACATCTTCTTGAAACAGGTTGGAAATGCACCATGCAAGGCACATCCTCTCTTTCGGCTTTCAACAGCCGAGGCATATTGTGAAGGTAAGCTTTGAGCCTACCTGACTTTTATGCACGAAGAACGGGCCTGCTTCAATCCAGGTAAGCGCGCCCGACTATTAACACTGCCCAGATTCTAGTGTCGTTTAACATCAGTTTTTTGCAATGACCGAGTCGTGATGCAGGATGAAATTAATATTTAAAAGTTCATTTAGGATATATTAAATCATGACCATTTACGTTCTGATTCCGAAAACAAAACCGTTCAGGGGAATGTCCCAGATTTAGGTGATCTGATCGGTGCACATCATCCGAGATGCACGGCTTTACATAATTGCAGAAATGCAATCCGTTGAATGAAACAATTGCAACTGTAGAAGCACAATTCAGAAGCCCCAAGGTATGACCTTCATCTCAGATAAGAGTTTTGAAATGGTAACCTGAGAGGGCCTAGAGGCACGTCGGCTGCACGGTTTATCATTGTGATAGATCGGAGTTGATGCAGACGGCAATGGAAATTATTCCCAATTCGGTAACAACTCTCTCATACTACACGATTAATTATTAATGACAGAAGGAAGGTCAAGAACGAACCAGATTATCCAAGTGTAGTGGCAAAACTAAGGTATCACACTAACTATATTCGGACTCAACACGGTCTTGGCCATCCTCCTCACTCAATTCCAACTCCATTTTGGTGCAGGATTGCCATGCAAACCACATCATGGTCTGCAACTGTAACACATCTTCTTTCCAAGCCTTACGTTGATTTTGCTCCCTGAATTCCTTCGTAAGCTTCTCGCAGCGGTCAATGTTCTCCGGGCTGACAAAATCCACTGCAATCTTTATACAGTCAGCCATATTCGCAACCTGGACAAAGAAAAAAGCTGAGCCCATTATAAAAACGAGGAGAGTCGGACAAACCTGATGTGCACACCCTGCAGGTATGAACACACCTTCTCCCGGTCTCTGATAGATCCGATAACTCTTCACCCCATATTGCGTAAATAGTTGCCTTCTCAACTCAACTTCCAGATAGAAGCGTTGAATGTGAATGGGATCATAGTCAGGGGAAATCCCCTGAATTGTCGCTGTCTCGGCTTGAGTCTGACCATCCTGTTGTTGACCTTTAGTCGTCGCAGTCAAACGAATGAGCCTCTTCCTCAAGAAATCTCGGATTTTATCACTATCCTCAGCGTGGAAGAGATCCCATACAGCATATCCAGGTGAGCCATCTGCGCAATTGGAAGCATAGAGCATGACATTGAATGCATCGGCCATGTCCATGTGAAGACGTGTCGATCCCTGACTACCCGCTTCTTGTGAGGACGCCATGGAGTTATACATCTTTGGCCCTGTTCCGAAAAGAGATTGGTCAGACAAATTTCCGAACAATTGCTGGAAGCCAGAGATCTTACCAAGGTCAGGAGCAAGAGCGCCAGAAGGAAAGTGGGAACCAATATTGTACACCCCATCTCGACGCACATAATCAGGTACAGGTACGGCATTGCTGAAGTCGTCAAAGAGTTCAGGAAATGTATTCTTAAAATCTGCCGTTGGGGGCCAATCCTACCATATGACGTAAATAACACGGAACGACGGGATATAATCCAGTCCTCACCTTCAACTTCCAGCACTCCGTCCGGTTTTCAAACTTCCCAAACCATTCAAAGAACTCTCTTACACACACACTCCGAGTCAGTTCTGTCTGACATTCAACTATGTTACAACCCTCATCACCGTACTTCTTGATAAAATATTCGGGATTCCAGGTCAATTTAAACCGGGGTAAGACATCCTTGACGAGGAGCGGGATCCCCCTCTCCCACAGAGAAGAAAAGGCCTTGCGGGGATAATTCGACGAGGAAGGGTCATAGAAGGAGGCAGGGATAATTTGCGCCCGATGAATTGGTATTGATGTGACATGGGAAGGAGTGTTTGCTGGGGTAAAATCATCGTAGACGGGCGAGGTCATAGGGTCTGGAAACAGTGTAGACAATGTATCGTTCATGACATCGGTGTACGTCTGGCCTTCACTCTGCGGTGGAGTCGTCTCCAATCTAATCTCTGTCATTTCAGCATTGTCCGAGATGCTTTGCATTTCTTCAACCGCTCTGTTCAGCTCCGACCGGGCGAATCGCGTTACTGGTCTGAAGTCGGCAAAGGCGTGCAAATCGTTGCGCCTTGAGCAGTTTAGGAGGGAAGAATTAGAATGAGAATACTTTTCTCGTGACTTCCTTCGAGCCCGTTCATCCACGATAGATTCTCGAGATGTTAACTCCTTGACGATCTGAAAACACTCCTTGCAGACTTCGCGTCCACACTTTTGGCACATAAACGAGGAGGAGAACAGTGATGTAATACAAATATCTGTGATCAGCGGGAAAGTTCTTGTAGAAGCATTTAATGGGCAGGATAAACGTACCACAAGTGACGCGGACGACGGTTTCACGTTGTCGACGAATTATGGGACTGGTTGACATATGTTTTTGTTCCAATTTCAGTGTGGGTAGAAGTGCTCTGGCCATCGATAGCTAATTATTATTGTTAAGTTGTCAGCAAACGGGTTAAGTAAACTATGGTTACAAACTCACTTTCGACCTCCGAATATGTTCGCGATCCAACTTGCGATTCCATTTTGTAGGAAATTCCAATTCAGATGTCTCAATTAATTCTCCCTGCTCTCTTAAAGTAACTCCTACAAAATTCTTGCTTTCATCCCTGAGGATCAATCGAATTCCTTGGAAACGACAAGTGTCACCCCCATCTCGACGTATGCACGCGACACAACGCGTAAACGGCTCGTGTTTATACTTGCTCGACTGGCAACTCGAATTTTGGAGTTCCGGGATGATGACCACTCTATGGCCAGTGTTTTTATCCGGGAAAAAAATTAACACTTCGGAAGAGTCGATGGTAAAGTTTTGAGCAGCGAAATTGGCCGCCTCTTGCCCTTTCTTGTGCACTCGTCGCGAAGCTGTGATTGTTTCGAGTCGGCCATATCTAACAGGATAATATAGAAAAATACTTACATGTGGGCATCATTGACGGTTCTCGTGTTCCCTCGGGGGTGTCCAGGATCCCTTGGTCTTTCGGCCTTTTGGCCATGGGAGCAGGTTCTGCTTCTGTTTCGGGGAGTGGTCTCTTCAAGTTTAGGCAAGTGGTGGTTTCAGAGTTCCAATCGTCAATTGGAGAAGGAATGGGTGATATGATGGGTTGTTCAAGTTGCTGAGGATATACCGCTGGGGTGGATTCAGCTGGAGGAGGAAAGGAAAACACATTTTCTTGGAACATAGAAACAGCTGGTATTGGAGAGAAACGAGGGTATTCGAAGTAGCAGCGATGAAGCTTTAGTACATCACTGCTGTGTGTCACAACGGTCACAGCCGCTATGTTAGATTCAGAACCATCGACAACCCCGCCCTTCTCGTTCAAATTTACCCCAGTTCAGTCCAGTGCTCGCTAGCGCTCAACTGCTTATATGGATTACCTCAATCGTTCACAATACTTCGCCCAATACTGCTCTCACGTACAAAGTGTCACGTCGACTTCACTTCCCCCGACGACATCGCAATCATCCTCACCTCACCAAGCTTGTTCGTTTGTTCTCCTTTCTCCCGATCTGCAATTACGATCTCGATAATATGCAAACTTGTTTGTTTGTTCTCCTTTCTGCAGATCTAATATCTATGATTCAGATTCAATCTCGCAATGTCCAGTCTTACAGATAAGATCATGATCTCATGTGCAATAATCCGTTCGCTTTCCGAGGCAAGGTTGGTGCCTTCTTTTCCTTACAAAAGATACCCGGCCATCCCAAATCGTTTGACAAGATTACCGTCAGAATTTTGTTCCGAAATTTGAGATTGCTTGGAGGCCCGTTCTGTCAGTGCAGATTGTTGGTGGTCATGCCGACAGTTGGGGGAATGAGGATTTGGAGATGTGTGTGCGCATTCATCTGTGTCGTTCTGTCTTTCTGGGTCACTCCTGCCAGATGCGTTCAGGCGGTAGAGTTTTGGGATCTATACCGCATCGTACGACTTCCGAACTCCATATTAACTGACATATCCTTTCGTCGACTTTGGTTGGTTTGGAGCGAGGCCATGGACGTTCATTTGCAGCTTGAGCCATTTCGGCCGAAGGACTTTTTGACTAATTCGCTGCTGCTCCAGAAAGTACAACTTATTGGGTTGGCGACGCCCGTTGTTCGTGTTGGGGAGACCATATTGCTGGAACTGGAATTTGATGGTTTGAATCTAGAAGGGAGCACCTAATCCACCTGGAAGACTTTCAAATGAGTAAACAAGCAGGATTTCCGTTGACCACAGATCTTGGTTATCCATATCAAGAGAGCTCGGATCAAATGATAGATTTCTTGATTGCCTGTAAGCATATAATTTACCCCAAGTTGCTGTGCAGCTAGATTAACCTCGTCTAATCAGATGATCCATACCAATAGAAGCAGTAAACATCTTGTCTTCAACTACGACTGCGGCATCGAGTTGACGACCCATGAGCTCTTCGATTCCCTTGAATTGGTGAGTACTTGGAAGGGCTAATATGTGAATATGTCAGGCAGCGACTCAGGCAGTCCAAAGCAATGGGCATCGTGTGTAGATGCGACAGGTGCGTTACCCCGGTTTCACGATTTGAAAAGAGTTCAATTGATTATCTTTGTATTGAAAAGCAAGATCCAAGTTCAGCACTGGCACTTACCTTCCCCCTTCTATTGGATAATTAAGTTCGCCCGATTTCATGTTTATCAAAATAAACAATCTAGATTCTGAGATCCATAAACGACTATAAAAGGCACCGTAATGTCGTAACCAAAATCGAAAAATGAACTTTTCGGCAACGACCCATAATGCCTCTGGCAATCATCAGGAGGAATTTTCTGCGAACGCCTTTACCACCCAACAGGGTACCCATCTTGCAGACAACAACGGGCTGGAAATGTACCACGTAGGGCTAATCCATGGTTCACTTCTCTTCGTTCCACTAACCTGACCAATTTCTGGCAATAGGTCAAGAACATGATCAAGGTGAGTTCTGAGCCATTTACTATGTTACCACCACCTGATTTGTCTCATGATGAGAAGAACGAAAGTGTCTCCATACAGGTGTCCGCCTCTGGCTGGATTATCTTCACAGCTATTTCTTTGATGAAGTTTATGGGAAAAGTAAGACGTATCCATCTATGTCGTTTTGTATGCCAACTCGCCACGAAATAGTCCACAGGAACTGAGGTCAAGATCAGTTATTTGGAGTAACGCTGCAGCGTGAAGCAAAGATTATCCAACTTATTCCAAACTTATTCCGTTCAGCATTCTGTCACGCATTCTCATACATCGACTCCTTGTTTCAAATGTTTGCCATGAATCTCATATCCATTATGTATAGTAGCTTCAATTTTGATTGTAACTCGTCACGACACCATGCAATGTATTCTTTCCGGGATTCGCCTGGAACCGGGGCAGTTTGATATGTTGGAGGACAAGTACTGACCAGTACTGACTAAAGTATTCACACCATTGGTTTGGTGAACCATGTGCACCGCCATGTAGTGCACACCCTTGTCCCGATATTACCCGACCAAGCCCAAGCCATACAATTCCTTTTGCAGATCATGCGCGCCACTGGTGCAAATTCTGGGGTACCAAGGGCCACGTTGCACTACCGAAGCATCGTGTTGGCTCAATATAGAACTGGGGAATTTGAAAATCGGGAGTTACCAGACATCATATTAGTATAACTCCTTTTATGGTTTGCCCGAGGTCCCATCGATGGAAATCGGAACAACATGTAACATTGCATATGGTTTCCCGAAGCACACCTTCAGCGCTCATGATCAGGGTACGGTAGCCAAACTGGCAATCCAGGGTCTATTGTTTGGAGTACAGTCATTCAGCGCTTCCAAAGGTTGTATGTTCCGAGGTAGTCTACGGATCTCGGCTCCTCCCAGGTTTTATACCAACTGCTCCCGCAACCAACCTCGCCACCCTCATCCACAAGTATCTGAGAACACATGTTTTCGTATGGGACGAGTTGTTAGGAATGAACTCTTCAAAAAGCGACTTGAGTGAGAGAACTACCAATTGTTCCGAAATGTAAACAGAATCGAATTTTTGAGTGCTGCTCGTCAATAAAACCTTCGCCCAAAGAAATTTATAAAGATAGCCACCGACTCGGATAGGGACGTCCGTAACTTGGCTTCCCAAAGTCCAGGTGACTACATTATCAAAGACAAGAAGGAATCTTGTAAAGTCAAGGATCGTGCCGGCCAGAAAACCAGTATATCATGCGCTCAAGCAACCGACAGAGAGTGAAATATCGGCCTCGTTGAACGTGGCTTGTGTATGGTTCATGACAGCTCGTTTTGCGGAAGGAACCTATATTTCATGAAGATTGGGGTGCTATCGGTGTGGTGGAGCAAAAACACCGCATCAGACGGTCGGCGGCCACCTGAGCCTCATCGATCACAACGAAAGGCTTTGTCCCTCAGGAAACAAATATCGCCTCTCAGTCGTGACAAATTGCGCCCCTTGACCCAATCCATCTTCTTCATGCCTAGGTACCTTAACCAGGAGCGGGTTAATGAATTATTCACCAGTGATAGAATGCTTGTGGCGTCCACATAATTAGTTGACGCTGGTGAAACCCGCCTTTCACTCGATGGTCCTCGCCAAAATTAGGGCGTATATATCTCGTGCAGGCCCACACAAACACCAGTATCTGGTCCTGAAAGCAACAAAAATGTTGCAAAGCATGAGCACTTGGAACAATGGGAAAAGCTCTGAGGATATTCCTCTGACCTTTTTCCCATCGTGCTTCAAAGTCTTCGCAATGTTAGTGATGCCACGATGTGTATTCCGAGGTCTATATCTTTATCCTTATGTTAAGTGGAGTTGAGAAATCAGTTTGTTAGGACACAGCCAATCAACTCTTGAACCCCGGGCCCTTCGCCATTTTCAGTTGTCGAAAGGCATGTCCATTGAGACCAGAGAGAGAGAGATATCGACCTAACAAGGAGAGAAAGTTGCTGCTTGAATGTTGCTTGAATGTTCGCTCAGATCGGTGTGACAATTGTTCAAACCGTGATTGTGACCTTTGATTATCAACAACACTCTCCAATGTCCTTCGACTCTCCAGATATCAACGCATCACATAGCGGGTCGCGTCTCCTGTCGCTTGACTCACCAGCATTCCCATCGGACTCATCTCAATCACGAACAGGTGCAGGAGGGGACGATCTGTCGATATCTGAACTGTCTCTGTCCGACCCTGACTCGATTCTGAACAAACCATTCAGTCTACTAGCGAAATTTAATCCGAAACCACCACCACTACCTACAACAACAACCAACTATAATGAGGATCCAGTGACGCCAACGCGAGCGAATTCGAAGATCGGACCTGCCGCAGAGGTACAGGACGTTCGAGAGGTGAACGAGGACGAAGCCCATGGTGGAGATGGGGCGGAAGAAGATGAAGAAGTGGTTAGACAACGGGCACGGGAAAAACGCGACGAAAAGCTGAAGAGTGACATCGTCATTCTTAAAAAGCTAAATGCTGCCTTTGAGCAATTTCACGAGGCATTAGAGGAGACGAGTTCTGCGAACGAGGTTCGTGTCATGCCTTAAAGTCCTCGCGTTTACTCACTGATTTGGTTGCTCCCCCTCATTAACTTTTAGAGAGTGGCTGCTCAAATAGCGGAGACGGACGCCTTACTCGACAAGTACATCAACATTCTTTCGAAATCTGAGGAATTTTCTCGGCTTATATTCGACGAGAAATGGGGAGGTGCCGAAGCGGTACGTATTCCTTTGTATAGTCAAAGTTCTAATGAACTAATTCTTATATTAGGACGAAGAAGAATTCGTCCAACAAAAACGCGAACAAGAAGAGCAAGTGCGTCGAGCGGCTGAGGAAAAGGCGCGTAGGGAGCACGAAGAACAAGAGCGCCTCGAGCGGGAAAAGGAGGAGCAGAGAAGGAAAGAAGAAAAGGAGAGGGTGGAAAGGGAAAAAACTGAGAGAGCAATTCGTGGTGGTGTGAGAGGAGTCAGAGGGACAAGGGCCTCGACGCGTGGAAGGGGAACAGTGTCGTCACGGGGTGGTATGTTTTCTCTTTAAATATTTCCTTGCCAGTGCTGTGTACTTTTATTAATGCCCGTGCGTTGTATTTGTAGCCACGACGACTACA
>Ga0307517_10004613_pt1 | contig 21097 bp, 21 predicted proteins | sample 23_EM_MG_FD_194515 | JGI IMG/M metagenome (GOLD analysis project Ga0307517, IMG submission 194515) | Populus trichocarpa ectomycorrhiza microbial communities from riparian zone in the Pacific Northwest, United States - 23_EM | ecosystem: Host-associated > Plants > Roots > Unclassified | place...
ATCCAGTGCGCCTGGGTGGGTTGGCTGTTCGTGCCGGAGGGGTGGCGGACGGCGACCTTCGTGGCTCTGGGCATCCTGGACGTCTGCGTACCGATCTTCGCCGAGGCCGCCTGGCAGACGCCGTGGCACCCGCACCACATCGCGGAGCGCTACAGCCTGTTCACCCTCATCGTGCTGGGCGAGTCGGTGCTCGCGGCGACCCTGGCGGTGCAGCAGTCGCTGGACGAACGGGAGACGCCGCTCGCGCTGTTCGGTGTGGCCGGGGGCGGGCTGCTGATCGTCTTCTCGGTGTGGTGGCTGTACTTCGCCAAGCCGGCCGCCCAGTTCCTGACCTCCAACCGGGTGAGCATTCCCTGGGGTTACGGCCACTACCTCGTCTTCGCCTCGGTCGCGGCGGTGGGCGCGGGCCTGGCGGTCAACATCGACCACGCCACGCACCACGCCCACCTCTCGCACGCCGCCGCGGGGGCCGCCGTGACCGTGCCCGTCGCGGTGTTCCTGCTCGTGCTGTACGTGCTTCACGTCCGGCCGCACCATGTGAGCCTCGGGCACGCGCTGCTCATCCCGGGCACCGCCGTCCTGGTGCTCGCCGTGACCTTCAGCGGTGTTCCGGTGCTGGCGACCGGGCTGCTGCTGGCGGCCCTGGTCGCCGTATCGGTGTGGGTCAGCCGGCCTGCCTGACGCACGTCAGCCGGTCCAGGACGGCCGCCGCCATGGCCTGCTCCCCCAGCGCGTTGGGGTGCGCGGGGGCGGCGGGCGAGGCCGGGGTCAGCGGCTCGATCCAGCGCACGCCGGGGGCGGTGCACATGTCGTGGCCGATGGTGGGGGTGTAGGTGTCCACGTAGGTGGCGTGGGCGGCGCGCGCCTGCTGGGCGAGCATCGTGTTGAGCTTCTTCTCGGTGTCGCGCAGGTACGCGAAGTCGCCGTCGGCGAACGGGACGGCCGGGCGGCAGCCGACGCCGCTGTCGGGCAGCAGGTCCGGGTAGCCGACCACGACGACGTCGGCGCGCGGGGCGCGCTTGTGGATGTCCGCGAGGACCGCCGCGATCTTGGGCGCGGTCTGGGCGATGGCGGCCTCCAGCCGGTCCGTGCCGGTCGCGTTGTAGTACGCCCGGCAGGGGCTGCCGGTGGGCGCGCCGGCGGCCACGTAGGCGCACGTACCGATGATGGTGCCGAAGCCGATGTCGTTGCCGCCGATCTGAAGGCTGACCAGGTCGGCGCCCTTCGTCACGGCGTCGAGCTGCGGCGGGTTGGTGCCCTGGGCCTGCCACATCTGGGTGGTGGTGGCGCCGGCGCAGCTCACGTCGGTGAGGGTGGTGCGGCGCAGCCGCGCGGTGACCAGGCTGGGGTAGTTGCTGCTGGAGCGCGCGCAGTTGGCGTCGACCTGGACCGGGATGGCCGGTCCCGAGGTGTACGAGTCGCCGAGCGCGACGTAATCGCGGGAGCCATGGGAGCCCGGGGAGCCATGGGAGCCGTGCGCGGCGGCGGGGAGGGCGGTTCCCGCGGTGAGCGCGACCGCGGCGCCGAAGACGGCAGCCCCCCGAACTAGCGTACGTCTGCGCATAATTGTCCCCCCTGTGACCTGTGTCGTTGTTGACGTGATCAGATTCAGGGCGCCGGAGGCGGCTGTCAATGACTTGGACGCCGGAACGTTACTCCCGCGTAGCACCCGGCGTGACGAAGCCCCCGGGCCCGTCGGACCCGGGGGCTTCAACGCCGATCAGCCGTCAGGAGCTGGTGGGCGCCGGGCTGGCGCCGCCCTGGCCGCCACCGCCGAAGCCGCAGCCGCCCTGGCCGCCACCCTGGCCACCCTGACCGCCGCCGGGGGCGCCGGAGGGAGCGCCGGAGGGAGCGCCGGAGGGAGCGCCACCACCGTTCGGTGCGCCGGAGGCGTTGCCGGTGGGCGCGCCGGACGGCGCACCGCTCATGTTGCCGGTCGGTGCGCCGGACGGCGCGCCGGAGCCGCCCTGGCCACCGCCGGGGCCGCCGGAGGGACAGGCGGTGCTGTTGCCGCCGGCGCCGGTGCCGCTGCTGGACGAGGAGTCCGATCCGCAGCCGGCCAGCAACAGGGTCGAGGCAGCCAGCAGTACAACGGCGGCGGGTGCCGTCCGGCGGCGGGTCCTCAGGACACGAGTCATGGGTCAGTAGCTCCTCAAGGTCCGGCGTACGCGACGCCAGGAGAGATCGGTTCACCCATGAGCCAAGCGGATCACTCTGTGCCCCCACCATGCCCATCCCATGGCAAACCTGTGTCTTGTGCAAAGGGATGGTCAAGGCGGTTTGAACGCGTGAAAGTCTCTCAGAGAAGAGCCGTTCAGCCGAGGACGCGGTGGACGAGGGTGTCCCGTTCCGGCTTGGGGATGGCGGTCCAGCGGGTCCCGCGGATCGCGCCCTCCAGGGCGAGCAGGGTGTGCGTGCAGGCGTCCTCCGGGAGCCCCTCCCGGATCTTCTCGAAGGCGCGGCCGGCGCCGAGCCTGCGCAGCTCGTCGGCGTCCGTCACACCGGCGCGGTGCAGGCGATCCGCGAGGACCGCTCCGATGTTCGGCATCTGCTGCAGGGAGTCCATGCGGCCATCATGCACCGCCGGACGGTCCGTCAGACCGCGATCTCGGCCCAGACACGCTTGCCACCCGGGAGGAGTTCCGTACCCCAGCGGAAGGTGTACGCGGCGACGAGCTGCAGCCCGCGGCTGCTCTCGGCGGTCGTGGGGAACGGGCCGGTCATGATCAGGCAGGGCAGCGAGCGCGAGCAGTCGCGTACCGAGATGTGCACCAGGGTCATTCTGCGCCACAGGGTCAGGCCTATCTGGCGGCCGCCGGCATGGCGCACCGCGTTGGTCACGAGTTCGGCGAGCACGACGCTCGCCGTCTCCAGGAGATGCCCCAGACCCCACACATCCAGGGTCGCGGCGAGGATCCGGCGGGCCTGCCGGGGAGCCTGGTCGTCGCAGGGCAGGAACACCTCGCCGACGAGCAGGGTGGTCGGGGGGTAGCCCACGGGTTCGATGTGCTCGACGGAGGCGAGGGCTGCGCCGGCGGCCGGTTCGGGCCGGGTCCGCGGGGGTAGTTCTTCACCGGGCTGCTCTCCGGTATCTCGGAGGATTGGCGACTGTGCGGCCAGGTTTTCACTCATTTGTCCACCTCATTGATGGTGCAGGTGGCGCCGAGCTTTCCGTGAAGACCCTGTGAAAGCGATACCCCCGCGCTATTCTCACGGCGATATACCTCCTGGTAACAAGTCCAGGGGCCGTCTGCGCGGGCGGGAGAGCTCACATGTCCGGTCTGTCTTCGTCGTCCTCCGCCGATTCCGTCGAAATCCCCGACTGGGCCTGGCTCCGGGAGGAGATACGTGAGGCTCTGCGGAGCCGTGACGCGGGCGCCATCCTGCGCTTCGCCCAGCAGTACGGCGGGGCGAGCCAGTCACGGATAGCCGCCGCCACCGGGCTGTTGCAGGGGCGCGTCAACGAGATCGTGCGCAACCGCCGGGTGGTGGTCCGGATCGACGTCTTCGAACGCATCGCGGCCGGCCTGCGCATGCCGGACGACGCACGGCTGCTCATGGGGCTCGCGCCGCTGCGCTTCAGCCAGTCCGGCCCGCAGGACCTATTCGAGCACCCGCAGGTGGCCGCGGTGGCCCGGACGAAGCCGGAGGCGTTCACCGAGATCCGCCAGGCGGCCGCGAGCGCGGCGACGGTGGACGTGATCGGCGTACGGGCCCTGGGCATGGTCGCGATGGGGGATTCGATTCTGCGGGGGCCGTTAACGAGGGTGGGCCGTGAGTGCGAGCCCCTGCTGCGGGTGCTGGTTCTGCACCACGAGAGCCCCGCGGTGGCCCGGATCGCCGAGGAGGTCGGCGAGACGCCGCGGTTCTTCTCCGCGAGCCTGCGCTTCGCGGAGGAACTGCTCGCCGAACTGGCGGACGAGGGCACCCTCAAGCTGGAGGTGTACCGTTACATGACGCCGCCCGTATGGCGGATGATCCGGCTGGACGGCACGACCTTCGCCGCCGTCATCGGCGCCCGCAGCGACCCGAACTCCTCGCTGGTGTACCGGCTCTCGACGACCCCGCCGGGGTCCTTCGCGCACGGCTTCGAGCGGCACTTCGAGGCGATGCGGGAGGGCGCGGAGCGGGTCATCTGACCTGGCGCCCGGCGGTCGGGCTTTTGAGCGGTCAGACCTCCGACGCCTCCGCGTACGCCTGGGACAGCTCCGGCGTGCCGCTCTCCGCCCAGTCGTGGCCGATCGCCACCACGTCGAACTCCCGTCCGGAGCCGAGCGTCACCACCGGATGCCCGTTGGGCCACACCTGCCAGGCGGCGCCGGGCACCGTACGGATGATCACCGTGCCCAGGTACAGGCCCGCGTCATTGCCCAGCCACGGCAGCTCGTCCGGGTCGTCGCGCCAGCTCGGCACGAGCTGGTCCAGCCGCTCCAACGACTCCGCCGTGTCATCGAGTTCGACCCCGGAGTCGGACGCCCGCTCCCGCAGCAGGCCGCATTCCGACAGCAGCTCCGCCACCCGCTCCTGGTCGTCCTCGCCCGTGCTGTGGACGGCGATGCCGCGCGGAGTGCGGTGACGTTTGAGCCAGCTGTCCAGGAACGGGAAGTCCATGCCGCCCAGCCTACGGGTGGATGCCGTCCGGTCTACGTGTGGATCTCGTACGCCTTGCGCAGCGTCTCGCGCACCGTCCATGTCGTCCGGTCGCCCTCGCGGAGCACGCCCACGACCCCCGGCCCCAGCTCCAGGGTCGGCCCGTCCTCGACCTCGACCGTGGCACGGCCGCTGACGACCACGAACATCTCGTCGGCCTCGACATCGGTCACCACGCCCGGCGTGATCTGCCAGATGCCCCGCAGACGGGTGCCGTCCGCGGACTCCCACAGCACCTTTCCGGTGACTTCCGGCTGCCCGGAGACGACCTGCGAGGGGTCCAGCGGCTCGGACTCCAGTTCGGCGTCGGGCACGCGGACCGCGAAGGAAGGGGGCAGCTGATCGATGGCGCTCATGGACGCCGAGCGTAGGGGACGGTCACGCCGAAAATCGAACGACACGTTGTATACGTTCTGTTGCCGCACAATACGTTACGTAAAGGTGCCCGGCAGATGAAGGGGCGTGCGCATGAGCCATGTGCACCATGAGCGAGAGGCCGCGGACCGGGCGGTGGCGCTGCTGGCCGAACTGGCGGACCGGGCGCCCCGGGTGGTGCGTCTGGGGCCCGGGGCCACGGACACGGAGATCGACGGGTGGGGCGTGCCGCTGCCCGACGGCGTACGCCGCCTGGTGCGGGCCGTGCGGGCGTTCCGGATCGGGGCGGCCCGGGACGGCGAGTGGTACCGCCTCGCGCCCGAGCGCGGACTGGCCTCGGGCGGCTGGGCGACGGGGCCGCCGGGATCGGCGCACGTGGTCCACGAGGCGGGCGGTGACGTGCTGTTCGTGGACGTGGACGGTACGAGCCGCGCCTGGGGACCGGTGTTCGCGGCCACCGGGGTCTTCCACGAGACCTGGGCCTACGCCGCCCCCTCCCTGGTCGCGTGGGTGACCGGGCTGGCCCGCGCGGGGCTGGCCGCCCTGCGGGCCAATGACGACGACGAAGCCCTGCTGGAGCGCCTCGCCGAGGCCTCGCACGTCGTCTCCTACCGCCCCGACCTGCGCGGCACCCCCGTCCCGCAGGCCCGCGCCAGCGCCGACCCCGAACTGGCCTCCGTGCTGGCCGCGCTTCCGGACGACGCGCTCGTGGTCGACCTGCGCGACGTCCCCGCCCCGGTCACCCTGCACCTGCCGTGCCCGCCCGCGCTGCGGGGCGGGCACGTGGAGTTCCAGCGCCGGGTGGGCGGGCGCTTCGCGATCGGCTATCCGCGCACGCCGCTCGGGGCTCAGACGTCCAGGTCCACCACGACCGGGGCGTGATCGGACGCGCCCTTGCCCTTGCGCTCCTCACGGTCGACGTAGGCGTCGCCCACGGCCTTGGTGAAGGGCTCGTTCGCGTAGACGAGGTCGATGCGCATGCCGCGGTTCTTGGGGAAGGCGAGCTGACGGTAGTCCCAGTAGGTGTACGGGCGGTCGTACTTCAGCGGGCGCGGCACCACATCGCTGAGCCCCGCCTCGCGCAGCGCCGCCAGCGCGGCCCGCTCGGCCGGGGTGACATGGGTCAGGCCCTCGAAGACCGCCGGGTCGTAGACGTCCTCGTCCGCCGGCGCCACGTTGTAGTCGCCCAGGATCGCGAACGGGCGCTCCCCGGCGGCGTCCTCGGCCACAGCCGCCCTCAGCGCCTCGAACCAGCGGAGCTTGTACGCGTAGTGGTCGTGCTCGACCTCGCGGCCGTTCGGCACGTAGACCGACCAGACCCGCACCGGGCCGCAGGTGGCGGACACGGCCCGCGGTTCGTCCGTGTCCTCGTACAGGGGGCCGCCGGGCAGGCCCTTCACCACGTCCGCCAGGCCCACGCGGGACAGCAGCGCCACACCGTTCCAGCGGCCGGTGGCGTTGACGGCCGCCTCGTAGCCGAGGGCGCGCAGCTCGTCGAAGGGGAACTGCTCCTCGGAGCACTTGGTCTCCTGGACGCACAGCACGTCGGTGTTGCTGCTCTCCAGCCAGGCCAGCAGCCGGGGCAGGCGGGCGGTGATCGAGTTGACGTTCCATGTGGCGATGCGCATGCCCTCGAATGTACCGCCCGCCTCTGACAGCGCGGGTCAGCTCAGGTCGAGGCTGTCGCCCGGCGCGAGTCGGCCGTGCTCGGCGCCGCCGATACCGGGGCCGCTGGCGCCGAGCCCGTTGTTGTAGACCATGAGCCCGATGTCGGTCAGCAGCCCGTCGTGGACGTCGATCGCCCGCTGCGGCTTGATCTCGCGTACGTAGTCGATCACCTCGCTGATCTTGCTCCACGGCGCCTGCACCGGCAGCAGCAGCGTCTCGACCGGGCTGTCCGGGACGGTCAGCGCGTCGCCGGGGTGGAAGACGCTCCCGTCGACCAGGTAACCCACATTGGTGATGCGCGGCAGGTCCGGGTGGATCACGGCGTGCAGCTGGCCGTGCACCTGGATGTCGAACCCGGCCGCGGAGAAGGTGTCGCCCTCCCCCACGGTGTGCACCCGCCCCGGGAAGGCCGCCGAGATCTTGTCGGCGACACTGCCCAGGGTCCAGATCCGGGCCTCCGGATTCGCCTCCAGCGCCACGCGCAGCCGGTCCTCGTTGAAGTGGTCCAGGTGCTCGTGCGTGACGAGGATCGCCTCGGCGCCGACCGCCGCGTCCTCCTCACTGAAGGTCCCGGGGTCGATGACGAGCGTGCGCCCGTCCTTCTCCAGCCGGACGCAGGCGTGGCCCTTCTTCGTCAGCCTCACTGGGAATCACCTCGCGATGTCACTCCGGGCCGCACGGGCGCCGGGCCTTTTCGTGGGGGTACGGGGGGTCGCTCCCCGGAAGAACGCAGCATGGTGTCAATGATGGCGGACGCGGGCCCGTCCCACTGATCGTCAGCGTGGTGCTGTTTCTTCCTGGATGACGCGCTGTGCCACCGCGAACGCGGAGTTCGCCGTCGGCACCCCGCAGTAGACGGCGGTGTGCAGCAGCACCTCCTTGATCTCGGCGGGACTGAGCCCGTTGCGCAGCGCGGCGCGCGTGTGGAAGGCCAGTTCGTCGTAGTGGCCCCGCGCGGCGAGCGCGGTGAGGGTGATGACGCTGCGCGTGCGGCGGTCCAGACCGTCGCGGGTCCAGACCTCGCCCCAGGCGTAGCGGGTGATGAACTCCTGGAAGTCCTCGGTGAACTCGTCGGCGCGCTCGGCGGCCCGGTCGACATGCGCGTCCCCCAGCACCTCGCGGCGGACCTTCATTCCCGCGTCGTACGGGTCCGGGCGGGTGCCCGCGGCCTGCGCGGGCGGGGCGGCCGTCACGGGGACGGGTGCCGGGGCGGAGGCCGCCTCGGCGGCGGGCGCGACAGGGGCGGCGGTCTCCGTCCAGTCGGCGCCGAAGTGGCGTACGAGCAGGTCGGTGACGGCGGCGGGTTGCTCCACCGGGACGAGGTGCGAGGCGCCCGGCACGATCGCGAGCCGTGCGTCGGGTATCCCCGCGACGAGCACGCGGGCGTCGGCCGGCGGGGTGACCGGGTCCTCCGCGCCGCCCAGCACGAGGGTCGGCACGGCGAATCCGGCCAGCTCGTCCCGCAGGTCGTGGGCGGCCAGGGCCTCGCAGGCGGCGATGTAGCAGCCGGGGTCGGTGGCCCGTACCATCTGCACCGCCCACTCGACAATGGCGCCTTGCGCAGTACGGAAAACGGGGGCGAACCAGCGCTCGGGCGTGCTCTGCGCGATCTGCTCCAGCCCGTTGGCCCGTACGATCACGCCGCGCTGACGCCACTCGTCCGGGGTGCCGTAGCGGGCCGAGGACGAGATCAGCGCGAGGGACGCCAGCCGGTGCGGCGCGAGCAGCGCGAGCTGGGTGCCGATGGCGCCGCCGATGGAGCAGCCCGCGTAGCCGAAGGTGTCCACGCCGAGCCCGTCGAGGGTCGCGAGCAGCCGTTCGGCGAGTTCGGTGATGGACGACGCCGGCCGGGCGGGCGCGGCGCCGTGGCCGGGCAGGTCGTAGCGCAGGACACGCCATTGGCGCGCCAGCTCGGGCACCTGGCGGTCCCACATGTGCCAGGTGGTGCCGAGAGCTGGGCCCAGGACCAGGATCGGTGCGTCTTCCGGCCCGTCGAAGCGGTATGGCAGCGTCTCTTCCGTCGTATCGCTCACCCGCCCACGCTCCCACACCCCACGGCCCGCGCCCCGGGAGGGGTGCGGGCCGTCGGTCTGCGGGGTGGTGCGGTGGCTCAGTGGCGGCGCGGGCGGCGGGCGCGGGCCGCGTAGAGCACTGCGGCTCCCAGGCCCAGGGTGAGTGCGGCGCCGCCGGAGATGAGTCCGAGCGGGGCGCCGGCACCGGTCTCGGCCAGCGGGGGGCTGCTGGGCGAGGGGGAGGAAGTCGTGGGGGTGGCGCTGGCCGGCGGTGAGGACTTGGCCGGCACCTTGGGGGTGGTGGAGGGGGTGACGGGGGGTGTACTGGGGGTGGCCGGGCTGGTCGGCGTGGCCGGGGGCGTCGTGCTGACGGACGGCGTCGGCGTGGGCGTCGGGGTCGGCGTGGGTGTGCCGGGGGTTTCCGAGGTCTTGCAGGGGCTGTCGCCGCCGTTCCAGGCCGCGATGAGGTGGTACGGGGTCACGACGTTGTCCGGGTAGGAGGGCAGCGGCCCGTGGCCTTCGCCGGTCTGGCCGTCGTACTTGACGTCGTCGCCGTACAGGTCGATCTGGCCGTAGCAGTCCGGCGTGGGGACGGTGAGCTTCTGCCAGTCCCGGTCCTCGTAGTTGCCCTTGGGGATGTCCGCGGTGCCGAGGTAGACGGTGCTCGACGCGATGTAGGCCTGCGTCCCGGAGGTGGGCCAGGTGGAGCCTTCGGCGGTGTAGGCGGCGAGGGAGACGGGGTAGGTGCAGCTCTCGCCGGTGTGCGTGCCGGGCGCGAGGCGGACCTGCACGTTCTGCGGGACCTCGGCGAACTGGCGGAAACCGCCGGCCGAGTTCCAGTCCTCGGTGGGCTTTCCGGCGCTGTCGAGGAATCGGTACTGCACGGTGGCGGCCTGGCAGGTCTCGCTGCCGGAGGCATGGGCCTGGGTCGCGGTGAACACCGGTATCGCTGCGGAGACCAGCAGCGCCGCCAGGGCTTGCGGCGCACGGTGAGAGGGACGGAACTGACGGAACAAGGAGACCTCTTGATGATTCTGGTGGGGACAGAATGCGGCTGCCTGCGGCCATGGGACGTCCGCCGTGTCACTCCGGTCACTCCGGTCGCAAAGCGCAGCGGGCCGATTCTTATCGCATTCACAGGATCCGTCAAACTTCCCCGCATGAAGGCCATGATGTGATGACCCGCCAACCGGCATGCTCCACATACCAGTTGCCGCCCACCGGAGGCTTCCTGGTGGGCGGCACGGTGCGAAACGGACAGGCCGGTGTACTTGACGGCGCCCAGCGGCGAGCACTGCCATGGCCGTGATGGCCTTGCTCGCGTCGCCGATGCCGGGGGTCGCAACGCGGGTGGCGGGCGCGGCGGTCAGTGTGTCAGGTCAGTCCGAGTTGGCCGGCCGCGCGAATGGCCAGCCAGACCTCGGCGAAGGCCTCGGTGGAGGACAGGTCTCGGCCGGACAGGGCTGCGAAGCGGCGCAGACGGTAGGCCAGGGTGTTGGGGTGGATGTGCAGGGCGGCCGCTGCGGCATCGGTGCGGCGGTCGCGTTCCATCCAGGTACGTACGGAGATGAGCAGGTGGGCGTCGTGCGCGGCGTCGTAGCGCAGCGCTTCTCCGAGGACATGCTCGACCAGTGCGCTCAGCACCGTCGGGTCGTCGGGGAGCCAGCGGCCGGTGGGGTCGGTGCCGTAGCGGACCAGGGGTCTGCCGGACCGGACGGCCTGGGACACCGCCCAGAGCGCTTCGCGCTGGGCGACTCTCAGCGATTCCCCGGGGGCGAAGGAACGGCTCATGCCGGCCGCGACGCCGGAGATCGTGGCGACCGCCGCACCCAGTTCCGGGGGGCCGAGGAGGTAGCGCTCCTCGCCGCGGTTGAGCAGCAGGTAGGGGAGTTCGTCCAGCTCGCGCAGCAGGTCGTCCTCGCTGACGGCGCGCACCACCAGGAGGGCGATGTCGCCCTCGATGGACAGCCGTTGCAGGCGGCGCCTGGCGGCAGCGGGGTCGAGGACGTCCTGGAGCAGTTCGGCCAGGGTCTCCGCGCCTTCGCGACGCAGCGTCTCGCGTTCCTGGCGGACCATGGCCAGTTGCAGGGCTGCGACGGTGGCGATGTGCTGGACCACCGCGAGCCCCGCCGGGCGGGCGCCCCGGCGCTCCAGCGCGACGAGGAACCCGGCGGGGCCGCCGGGGGCGAGCACGGGGACGGCGAAGCCGCCGGGGATGGTCGGCGGGGCATCCACCGAGCCGGGGAGCAGGCCGGGGTCGGGGACGGGCACGCCGGGCAGCAGCGGTCGCCCCTGCGGTGTGCACAGGTGGACCTGGTAGCCGGACAGCCGCTCCAGCCGGCGGAACAGGACGGCGGTTTCCAGTCGCTCGGTCGCCATCCAGCGCAGGGCGCCGAAGACCTGCAGCTGCGCGCCGAGGCGCTGTCCGGGGATTTCCTGGACGGCTGCCGCGACCTCCTGCGCGATGGCGATGAAGGGCACGGAGAGGGGGACTTCGAGGACGGGCATGCCGCGTTCCTCCGCCGCCTGGAGGAACGCGGGGTGCAGGGGCGGCACGTGGAGCTGGGCGGAGAGCGCGAGCGCGGACACCCCGGCGTCGTCGAGGCGCTCCAGGTAGGCGCGCTGGCGGGCCGCGGTGCGGGGCACGGCCAGCCCGGTGGTCATGATCATCTCGGCGCCGAGCAGCCAGGGGGTGGGGTCCTCCAGTTCGCTGACATGGGCCCAGGACACCGACCGCCGCAGCCCGCTCCCGCCCGCCAGGACGGTGAGCTGGAGGGCGGGGAAGGAGAGCAGGTCCTCGACGCTCAGTTTGTGGTCAGCCACAAGAAACATCCTATTACTTCATTCCTGGGACAATTGTCGGCTCCTTTACGGCGGCCACACACTGGGGCACACACCGAATCCGGAAGGAGAGCCGCGATGACCGAACCGTCGCCCTTGGGGCCCGTGGACTCCTCGCGCGTCCCGCGCTTCGCCGGACCCGCCACCTTCGCGCGGCTGCCGCGCCTGGACCAGGTGGACCGGTGCGATGTCGCCGTGGTCGGAGTGCCCTTCGACAGCGGGGTGTCCTACCGGCCCGGCGCGCGTTTCGGACCCTCGGCGGTGCGTGAGGCCAGCAGACTGCTGCGCCCCTACAACCCCGCGCTGGACGTCTCGCCGTTCGCCGCGCAGCAGGTCGCCGATGCCGGGGACATCGCCTGCAACCCCTTCGACATCGGTGAGGCCGTCGAGACGATCGAGCACGCGGCCGGGGAACTCCAGGACGCCGGAGCCAGGCTGGTCACCATCGGCGGCGACCACACCATCGCGCTGCCACTGCTGCGCAGCGTCGCCCGCAGGCGCGGCCCGGTGGCGCTGCTCCACTTCGACGCGCACCTGGACACCTGGGACACCTACTTCGGCGCCGAGTACACGCACGGTACGCCGTTCCGCCGCGCGGTCGAGGAGGGCCTGCTCGACACCGAGGCGGTCAGCCACGTGGGCACCCGCGGCCCCCTCTACGGCAAGCGCGACCTGGAGGAGGACCGCCGTCTCGGCTTCGGCATCGTCACCTCCGGCGATGTGATGCGACGCGGCGTGGACGAGACCGTGGACGCGCTGCGCCAACGCATCGGCGACCGGCCCCTCTACGTGTCCATCGACATCGACGTCCTGGACCCGGCACACGCCCCCGGCACCGGCACCCCCGAGGCAGGCGGCCTGACCAGCCGCGAGCTGCTGGAGATCCTGCGCGGTCTGGCCGGCGCAGACCTGGTCGGCGCGGACGTCGTCGAGGTCGCCCCGGCCTACGATCACGCCGAGATCACCTCCGTGGCAGCCTCGCACGTGGCCTACGACCTGGTCAGCCTGCTGGCCCTGGGCGGGAAGGCATGAGCCGGCAAGGCATGAGCCCGACCGCCTGAGCCCGAACCACCCCCGTACGAACGGAAGACAGCGTCGTCTCCCGTCTGGTAACGCGTTGATCCAGAGGAGGCGCCGACATGGCGGAAGCGACCACGACCGGCACACGGACCGAAACCCCTGACAGACCCGGCGGGGCCCTGGGCGTGGAGACCCGGTCCATCGACTGGGTTCCCGACGCCGAGCGGCACGGGAAGGTCTGGCACCAGGGTCCGCTGTGGTTCCTGGGCAATTTCCAGTACTTCACCATCGCGCTGGGCTTCGTCGGCCCCTCGCTGGGTCTGCCCCTGGGCCACACCATCCTCGCGGGGGTCCTCGGCATCGTCGTCGGAACCCTGTTCATGGCCTTCCACGCCTCGCAGGGCCCGGTCCTCGGACTGCCCCAGATGATCCAGTCCCGGGCCCAGTTCGGCTACCGCGGCGTCATCCTGGTCCTGATCGGCACCCTGTTCACCTATCTGGGCTTCAACGTCGCCGACCAGGTGCTGCTCTCCGAGGGACTGAACGGCGTGTTCGGCTGGAGCCCCGGCTGGGTGGCCGCCGGCACCGCGCTACTGGCGATCCTGCTCGCCGTCTACGGGCACGACTGGCTCCACCGGGCCTTCCGCTGGCTGCTGTACGTCTCGCTGCCCCTGATGCTGCTGCTGACCGCGGGCGTGCTGACCGGGCAGGCCGGCGGGCACGCCCCCAGCCAGCACCTGGCTTTCACCTGGGCGGCCTTCTTCGCCCAGTTCTCCGCCGCCGCCGCGTACAACATCACGTACGCGCCCTATGTCTCGGACTACTCGCGCTACCTGCCCCGTACGACCTCCGCCCGCGCGCTCATCGCCTCCGTGTTCTTCGGCGCCTCCGGCTCCGCGGTCTGGCTGATCGCCCTGGGCGCCTGGCTGGCCATCCGGCTCGGCGCCGCGGACGGCCTGGTCGGCCTGCGCGACGCCGGCGACCACTTCGTCCCCGGCCTGGGCGCGGCCGCCGCCGTGCTCTCGGCGCTCAGCCTGGTCGCCACCATGGGCATGAACGCCTACGGCGGCATGCTGACGGTGCTGACCGGCATCGACTCCGTCCGCGGCATCAAGCCCGGCCGGGCGGCACGCGTCGTCACCATCCTGGGACTGGCCGCGCTGTGGTACACCATCGCCTCGCTGATCACGGCGAACGCCGTCTCCACGATCTTCACCACGCTCACCCTGATGCTGTACCTGCTCGTCCCGTGGACGGCGACCAATCTGGTGGACTTCTTCGTGGTCCGCCGCGGGCACTACGCCATCACCGACCTGTTCACCCCCACCGGTGTCTACGGCGCCTGGTCCTGGCGCGGCCTGACCGCCTACGCGATCGGCTTCGCCGCCGAGATCCCGTTCATGGTCCTCCCCGACCTCGGCGGCTGGCACTACACCGGACCGGCGGCACAGCAGCTGGCCGGAACCGACATCGCCTGGGTCGTCGGCCTGATCGTGTCCACCCTGGCCTACCTCGTGGTCGCACGCTCACTGGACCGCGGTACGGAAACGGCCGCGACCACCGTCAGCGAGCAGGAGCTGGCCGCACGCTGACGGCCCCGCCGTCAGAAGTTCATCGTGGACACGACGAAAACCTTGGGGCGGTCGGGGTTGGTGAGGCTCACCACGATGCGGTGGTCCGGCTTGTCGCCGTGCTGGGTGAGTGTCGTCCCCGCCCACACGTGCCCGGGCCCGAAGACCCAGTGCATACGCCGCTGCTGCTTGGCGGTGATCGGGATGTTGCCGTCCTTCAACGCCGCGCGGCTGGTGCCGATCTGGGCCAGGAAGGTGTCCAGGCCGCCGGCCGAGGTCCTGAACTCCACATAGAAGGAGCTCTTCGCCCAGGAGTTCGTCTCCAGATAGCCGAGCTGCGTCGAGCCGGACGGGATCGGCACCTCGTAGATCCGCCGCTGCACCTTGGTCGGCCAGAGCGGCGTCACGCTGTGCGCGGCGGCCTGCTGCCGCTTCACCTCGCCGCCGTCGTGGCTCTGCGCGGCCGAGATGAGCACATAGCCGATCGGAACCAGTATCAGCAGCGGCATGACGGTCCACTGGATCCAGCGAGGCGGCTTCCTGGGGGTGCTCACTTGCCGAAGACTCCCGCATATCGTTCGTAGCGCTCCACCCGGCGGCGGTTCGCCCGCCGGAAACGGCGCGCCACGAGCCTGGCCAGGTCGGCGGCGCCGACCATCCCGGCCTCCGGGCCGAGCTGCGCCTTGACGATCCGGGCCTCCGGCCGGTAGCCGCGCCCGGTGAGGTTCTTGCGGAACGCGTCGCGCGCGGGGCCGATCAGCAGCTCGTCGGCCGCGCTCACGCCGCCGCCGATGACGAAGCACGATGGGTCCAGGGCCGCCGCGAGGTTGGCGATGCCCACGCCCAGCCACTGGCCGATGTCGTGGAACAGCTCGGTGCACATCGCGTCGCCCTCGCGCGCCAGCTCCGTGATCAGCGGTCCCGTGATGTCCCGTATGTTCCCGCCGACCCGGTCGATGATCCCGTACGCCACCGGGGACTCCGCCGCCGCCAGCTCCCGCGCCTCGCGGACCAGCGCGTTGCCGCTGCTGTACTGCTCCCAGCAGCCTCGGTTCCCGCACGGGCAGCGGTGGCCGCCCGGCACGACCTGCATGTGGCCGAACTCGCCCGCGACCCCGTAGCGGCCCCGCTTGACGTGGCCGTCCTCCAGGATCGCGCCGCCGATGCCGGTGCCCAGCGTGATCATGACCAGGTCGTTCTCGCCACGGCCCGCGCCGAACCGCCACTCCGCCCAGGCGGCGGTGTTCGCGTCGTTGTCCACCATCACCGGCACGAGGAGCCGCTCGGTGAGGCGGTCCTTCAGCGGCTCGTCGCGCCAGGACAGGTGCGGCGCGAACAGCACCCGTGAGCGGTCCGCGTCGACCCAGCCCGCGGCTCCGATGCCGACGGCGTGCACGTCGTGGCGCTCGGACAGGTCCAGCACCAGCTCGGTGATCGTGTCCTCGACCACCTTGGGGCTCTTGGACTTGTCCGGTGTCTCCGTGAGCAGCTTCTCCAGGATGTTCCCGTCCGCGTCCACGACGCCCGCCATCACCTTCGTCCCGCCGATGTCGATCCCGACCGTCGGCACCCTGGGCGCGGTGAGGTGGGAACGCCGCTCCCGGCGGCCGACCGTGCTCAGCAGCGTGCTGCTGCTCGACGAGCGGGAGGCGGCTGCGCCGCTGCGGTATGTGCTCATCGGGTCTGGTGTCTCCGGGTGGGGTAGGGGTGGGGCGGTTCTGCTCCTATGCGATTCTGCCTCACCCGCGCTTCGGATGCCGCCCGCCCCATCGCCCCCGGCGACCGTCCGGCCCGATCAGGGGCGTACCAGCAGCTGGAACTCGAAGGCGTAGCGCGACGCGCGGTATATGTGGCTGCCGTACTCGACGGCCCGGCCCTTGTCGTCGTATGTCGTCCGGCGCATGGTCAGCAGGGCCGCGCCCGGCGCCTCGGCGAGCAGTTCGCCCTCCTCGGGGGTGGCGTTGCGGGCGCCTATGGCCTGCTGGGCGCTGTGCAGGGTGATGCCGGCGCCGCGCAGCAGCCGGTAGAGACCGGTGGCCTCCAGTTTGTCGCTGGCGAGATCGAGGAGGTCGGTGGGCAGGTAGTTGCACATGTACGCCATGGGCTCGCCGTACGTGGAGCGCAGCCGTTCCAGGAGCACGACCTCGCTGCCCTCGGCGATGCCGAGGGCAGCGGCGACCTCGGCGGAGGCGGCCTGGACCTCGTTGCGACGCACCTGGGTGGCGGGGCTCTGGCCGGCCGCCTGGAGGTCGTCGTAGAGGCTGCTCAGTTCCAGGGGGCGCTTGACCTGGCTGTGCACGACCTGGGTGCCGACGCCACGGCGGCGTACCAGAAGGCCCTTGTCGACCAGGGACTGGATGGCCTGGCGGACGGTGGGCCGGGACAGCCCGAGCCGCCCGGCCAGCTCGATCTCGTTGCCGAGGAGACTGCCCGGGGCGAGCCGGCCGTGCTCGATCGCGCCCTCCAGCTGCTGGGCGAGCTGGTAATAGAGCGGAACCGGGCTGGACCGGTCCACGGCGAAATCGAGGAGAGCGGACTCTGGCTTGGGCACAGGGGGAGAGTAGCCGCCCCCGCGAGCGCCATGGAACTCAGACATCACATTGTCCGAACATAGAGACCTTCTCCGCTCGCCCTGTGTTGATGGCCGGCATCCTCAGCTGTGGCTGGGGAAGCCGAGGTTGATCCCGCCGTCCGAGGGGTCCGGCCAGCGAGTGGTGACGACCTTGCCCCGGGTGTAGAAGTGGATGCCGTCGTTGCCGTAGATGTGGTGGTCGCCGAAGAGCGACTCCTTCCATCCCCCGAAAGAGTGGTAGCCCACCGGCACCGGGATCGGCACGTTCACACCGACCATGCCCGCCTGGACCTCCAACTGGAAGCGTCGGGCGGCGCCGCCGTCCCGGGTGAAGATGGCGGTGCCATTGCCCCAACGGGAGCTGTTGATCAGCTTGATGGCCTCGTCGTAGGTCTCCGCGCGGACCACGCACAGCACCGGGCCGAAGATCTCGTCCTTGTACGCGTCGGCGGTGACCGGCACCTTGTCCAGCAGCGACACGCCCACGAAGAAGCCGTCCTCGTGGCCTTCCACGCGGAGCCCGGTGCCGTCCACGACGACCTCGGCGCCCTGCGCGGCGGCCCCGGTGACGTACGAGGCGACCTTGTCGCGGTGCTCGCGGGTGATCAGCGGGCCCATCTCGGAGGCGGGGTCGTTGCCGGGGCCGATCGTCAGTGCCTTGGCGCGCTCGGCGATCTTCCCGACCAGGGTGTCGCCGGTGTCGCCGACGGCCACGACCACGGAGACGGCCATGCAGCGCTCGCCGGCCGAGCCGTACGCGGCGTTGATGGCCTGGTCGGCGGCGTAGTCGAGGTCGGCGTCCGGGAGTACCAGCATGTGGTTCTTGGCGCCGCCCAGGGCCTGGACGCGCTTGCCGTGCTCGATGGCGCGGGCCTGGATGTAGCGGGCGATCGGGGTGGAGCCGACGAAGGAGACGGCGACGACGTCCGGGTGCTCCAGGAGGCGGTCCACCGCGACCTTGTCGCCCTGGACGACGTTGAGGACGCCGTCCGGCAGTCCGGCCTCGGCGGCGATCTCGGCGAGGCGGAAGGACGCGGAGGGGTCCTTCTCGCTGGGCTTGAGCACGAAGGTGTTGCCGCAGGCGATGGCGAGCGGGAACATCCACATCGGCACCATGGCCGGGAAGTTGAACGGCGTGATGCCGGCGACGACGCCCAGCGGCTGCCGGATCGAGGAGACGTCCACGCCGCTGGAGACCTGGGTGGACAGCTCGCCCTTCAGCTTCTCGGCGATGCCGCAGGCCAGCTCGACGATCTCCATGCCGCGCGCGATCTCGCCGAGCGCGTCGGAGTGCACCTTGCCGTGCTCGGCGGTGATCAGCTCGGCGATCTCGTCCCGGCGGGCGTCCAGCAGCTCGCGGTACTTGAACAGGATCGCGGTGCGCTTGGCGAGCGAGACCTGCGACCAGCTCTCGTACGCGTCGTTCGCGGCGGCGACGGCGGCGTCGACGTCTTCGACGGAGGCGAAGGCGACCTGCTTCTCCTGCTCGCCGGTGGCGGGGTTGTAGACGGGGCCGAAGCGGTCGGAGGAGCTCTCGACCGGCTTGCCGCCGATCCAGTGGGTGATGGTCTTCATGAGGTGCGCGCCTTTCGGGGGCTGGTAAGGCGGAGTCAGAGGTGGCGGCGCTGGTCGGCGACGTGGCGTTCGTACGTCTTGCGGGCCTCGATCGCGGCCTCGCGGGAGGCGACCGCGGCGACGGGCACGTCCCACCAGGCCTGGGCGCCGGGGGCGGTCGCCGCCGGGTCGGTCTCGACGTAGACGCAGGTCGGGCGGTCGGAGGCACGGGCGGCGGCCAGTGCCTCGCGCAGTTCGCGTACGGTCCCGGCGCGGATCACGTCCATGCCCAGGCTCGCGGCGTTGGCGGCCAGGTCCACCGGGAGCGGGTCGCCGGTGAAGGTGCCGTCGGCGGCGCGGTAGCGGTAGGCGGTGCCGAAGCGTTCGCCGCCGGTGGCCTCGGAGAGGCCGCCGATGGAGGCGTAGCCGTGGTTCTGGATGAGGACCAGGTTGACGTTGATCCCCTCCTGGACGGCGGTGACAATCTCGGTCGGCATCATCAGGTAGGTGCCGTCGCCGACCAGCGACCAGACGGGCGTGGTCGGGGCGGCCATCCGTACGCCGATGCCGGCCGGGATCTCGTAGCCCATGCAGGAGTAGCCGTACTCCAGGTGGTACTGGCGGGGGCCGCGGGCCCGCCAGAGCTTGTGCAGGTCGCCGGGGAGGGAGCCGGCGGCGTTGATGACCACGTCGTCCTCGCCGACGACGGAGTCCAGGGCGCCCAGCAGCTGGGTCTGGGTGGGCCGGGCGTCCTCGTCGTCGGCGGCGTACGCGGCCTCGACGACCCGGTCCCAGCTCTGCTTGCCCTCGGCGTACTCGGCTTCGTACGCCGGGTCGACGCGGTGTCCGGTCAGGGCCCCGGTGAGGGCTTCGAGGCCGGAGCGGGCGTCGGCGACCAGGGAGAGGGCGGCGAGCTTGTGGGCGTCGAAGGAGGTGATGTTGAGGTTGAGGAAGCGCACGTCCGGGTTCTGGAAGAGCGTGTTGGACGCGGTGGTGAAGTCGCTGTAGCGGGTGCCGACGCCGATGACCAGGTCGGCGGTGCGAGCCAGGTCGTCGGAGACCGCGGTGCCGGTGTGGCCGATGCCGCCGAGGTCGGCGGGGTGGTCGTGGCGCAGCGAGCCCTTGCCGGCCTGGGTGGAGGCGACGGGGATGCCTGTGGCCTCTACCAGCGCCTTCAGCGCGTTCTCGGCCTCGCTGTGGTGGATGCCGCCGCCCGCGACGATCAGCGGCCGGCGCGCGGCCCGTACTGCTGCCGCCGCGTCCGCGAGCGCGGCGGGGTCGGCGGCCGGGCGGCGTACGTGCCAGATCCGCTCGGCGAAGAAGTCCTCGGGCCAGTCGTACGCCTCCGCCTGGACGTCCTGCGGCAGGGCGAGGGTGACGGCGCCGGTCTCGGCGGGGTCGGCGAGCACGCGCATGGCGTTCAGCGCGGCGGGGATCAGCGACTCGGGGCGTACGACGCGGTCGAAGTACCGCGAGACCGGCCGCAGCGCGTCGTTGACCGAGATGTCGCCGGAGACGGGGTGCTCAAGCTGCTGGAGCACCGGGTCGGCGACCCGGGTGGCGAAGGAGTCGCCGGGCAGCAGCAGCACGGGGATGCGGTTGATGGTGGCGAGGGCGGCGCCGGTGACGAGGTTGGTGGCGCCGGGGCCGATGGAGGTGGTGACGGCCTGCGCGGACAGGCGGTTGAGCTGGCGGGCGTAGCCGACGGCGGCGTGCACCATGGACTGCTCGTTGCGGCCCTGGTGGTAGGGCATCAGGTCCTGCGCCTCGATGAGCGCCTGGCCGATCCCGGCGACGTTTCCGTGGCCGAAGATGCCCCAGGTGCCGCTGATCAGCCGGTGGCGTACGCCGTCGCGCTCGGTGTACTGGGCGGACAGGAACCGCACGAGCGCCTGGGCGACGGTCAGGCGGCGGGTCGAGTTGCGGCTCATCAGGACCTCTCGGGGGCGGAAAGGGCGGTGTACAGGGGCAGGCGGGGGTCGACCGGCTGCTGGGGCCACGTGTCGCGGATCCAGGCGTGGTCGGGGTGGTCGCAGATCAGCCAGGCGCGTTCCTCGCCGGGGCCCGCCATCACATTGAGGTAGTACATGTCGTGGCCCGGGGCGGCCATGGACGGGCCGTGCCAGCCGTCGGGGACGAGGACGACGTCGCCGTCACGGACCTCGGCGAGTACATCGGTGTTGCGGCCGTTGCCGGACGGGGAGACCCGCTGGTAGCCGATGCCGTCCTTGCCGTGCGCGGAGGCGATCTCGAAGTAGTAGATCTCTTCGAGCCGCGACTCGCCCTCCCGGTCCTCGTCGTGCTTGTGCGGCGGGAAGGAGGACCAGTTGCCGCCCGGGGTGATGACCTCCACCGCGATGAGCTTGTCGCACTCGAAGACCCCGGCCACGCCGAAGTTGTTGACCTGCCGTGAGCAGTTGCCGCTGCCGCGCAGTTCCACCGGCACCGACGAGGCGGGGCCGTAGCGGGCGGGCAGCCGCCGCTCGCAGCGGGCACCGGTCAGCGCGAAGCGCCCGCCGGCCTTGCTGGCGATGGAGACGTGCGCGTCCCGGGGGACGTACGCGAAGTCGCTGACGCCCGCGAAGACGCTCTCGCGGCCGGACAGCCGGAAGGTCTCGCCGCCGACGGCGACGGTGCAGGAGCCGGCGAGCGGGATGACGATCCACTCGCTGTCGCCGGTGGCGAAGTCGTGCCAGCCGCCGGGCGGTAGTTCGAGGATCCGCAGGGACGAGTAGCCCCAGCCGGCCCGCTCGGGGTCGATGTCGACGGCGTACGCGCCGGCGGCGGCCTTGCCGGCCGCCAGGTGGTATTCGGTGCTGGTCATGATCAGAGCC
>Ga0307517_10004614_pt1 | contig 21092 bp, 13 predicted proteins | sample 23_EM_MG_FD_194515 | JGI IMG/M metagenome (GOLD analysis project Ga0307517, IMG submission 194515) | Populus trichocarpa ectomycorrhiza microbial communities from riparian zone in the Pacific Northwest, United States - 23_EM | ecosystem: Host-associated > Plants > Roots > Unclassified | place...
ATATGTAGTTTAATAATAATATCAAAAAAATCTACTGTGACCTAAATATATTTTTTATATATAGTTAAACTCGAAACGATAGCGCTGCAGGATATATATATATATATATAAAGATTAAATAACTTTTAACAATTACCTTTAAAATAAAAGAGTCAATAGCCTGACACATGAATATTAGTAGTTTATTAATTTTAGAATTTATAAAATTAGTTAAGATATACACAAGATAACACGGATACTCATATTAATTAAAAAAAAATATTAGCTGTTTGCAAAGGTGGCCTCGATTCTCTTTTTGACGATAGACAACGCCACAAATTACGCCCAAAGCCTCATGTAAAAGGACACAACATAACACCACAGCATTATGACAGAACATTCCGTCTTACCAGCCCTGGAAAGCTGTGCATCGGCCCCTGCCAAGTCGATGAAAAGAGCACATATTTCACAAAATGATTTATCAGAAGCGATTCAATTTAAGCTTTTATCGGGGCCTAGACAGCCCAGACTAGACTCTTCTTCACTGGACCTATACGTTTCACGCCACGTAATGCCTTCCACGTGAGGCAGGCTCTAGCCCAACATTTCTCTTTTTCGCAAACTTCTGTGCCTGCTGCAAACTTTACAGCCTCCGGAAAACTGCAGCAGAGATTTGCTAGCCCTGAGGAAGCATTTTAGCTTCCTTTAGCAGCACCTGTAGTGGCCCTATACCCCTGGACTTTGTTGTAAAATATCAGCAAGAACTTATTTGACAATACAAGTAGCAAATTTACCAGAGTTACAATGGAAAAGTGGGCAACTGTACAAGGTGTGTGAGTTGAAAAAATAGCAGGCTTCAGGAGAACAGCAGATCAAGAAGAAAAGACATTGCAGTGACTATAAATGGTAAGAAAATTCCGCACTGCCTGCAATCAATGTTACAGCATCTCCAATGGGAGACTTCAAAGAAGAACCAATGGAAAAAAAACTAATTTTTTAGCTTTTTTTTCTTGATTTTGCTGCTGCAAAAGATTATCTAAATGAAGAGTCAAAGTGGCTTTTATGTCGAAGAAAAGTCATTCTTGTATATCTATGAAAAGAGCTGAAATTTAGACATCACATTCTACAAATCTGGTTCTATAGGAGTTTAGCAATTTTTATAGTTCGGTCTTTACACAAAGCATGTTAGTCATTATTAGATTGTTCGGAGATAAGAAATTTTTTTAACATTTTAAAAACACGATGAAATAATTAAAATATCACTAAAAAAAAATTTCTTAAAACTAATATTTAGAGATGTTTTTGTCTTTTTACTTTGATTTTTTTTTTATTATAATCAAATTAGTTAAAAGATAATTTGGTATTTTAATAAATATAACATATAAATAAAAAATAAAAAGTGGTTGGCACGTGTAGGGCATGCATAAGCGCATGAGAGGTGCCCGTGCCTTTTAGGCGGCATATCCACGCCTCCCAATGGACAAAAACCAATTTTCACCGTGTTGTTATTGTTGGAAGCGTTGTCATGTTTTCTTTTTTATAGGATGGTGATGAGGTTCGTTGTTGACAGGTTTTTTTTTCCTCCATTTTTTCTCTCATTCCCTTAAAAAATCACAATGCCCATGCAAAAATTTAAAGTTGTCCTCTAATGTTTTGAGATTTCAACTTCAGTCCTTGTTTTTTTTTATTTTTAATTTTTTTCTTAGTCTTTTTGTAAAATTTTGATTTTTTTTAATTACATAATTCGATCCAATTTGTGATATATTTATTTTTTCCAATGTGGTCCTCATTTTCTTATTGTTTTTTTATTCTTAGATTTTTTTGTTAAATAGATTTTTCTTTTCAATTTCATCCTTTAGTCTAATTTTTTTTTTATTTTTTATTTCAATTTTGATCCTCATTTTTTTTTCCTTTGGGTTCTTTTATTCTTTTGATTTTTCTTTTCAATTTTACTATTCCATCAAAAATCAAAATTATTTTTTATTTTATTTTTATCCTCATATTTTTTATTGCTATTTTTTGTTTTAAATCCTTCAAGGGCTTGAAAAGTTAAAACTAGTTGACATCCTTTTTTTTTGTTTTCTTTTTAGCTTTTATCATTCAACAATATAGTTTTTTTTTTATAAAGAGCTTCATGGTCTTCTTTGTTTTCTTTTCTATCGGGTTATCTCGATCGCATGATCTGGGCCGCATGTTTAGTGGGTTGGCTCGATCCATATTACTCGAGTTATATGTTTGTCATGCTAATTCGGGTTGAATGAGGTCATTTTTTTACCCAATTTCATCTTCCTTTTTTCAATGGTTTTTGGTCTTTTTTTTTAAAAAAAATAATTGGTCCATATGATGTCATTACTTAATTTTATGACCGAATTCACTAATTTTTCTTCTTGCTTTAAAACATATTTACAACATCTTAACATCATTTTTTATATGCAAATACCATCACAACATATAGCCGTTTCATGACCATTTCAATACACATTCAATAATGGTGAAGTTCATTATTTCTTTTGGATAAACTATTAAGAAACAAAATTAAGATTACTAATATAAAAAATTGAACCAGCATGATAGCATGATGGGTCAACTCAAAATCTGGTTGATTTAGGGTTATAATTTTTTGGATTTCACAAAAAAAAAATTAATTCAATTAAAAACTCTAGTTGACATAATTTTCTAAGTTGACCAGATAAAACTTAGTTAAAAAAACCTATTAACTTTTTTTATAACTATCTTTCAATAAATATTGTGTTAACTTATTTTTTTAAAAAATAAATAAATTCAATCATTACTCTAAACTCACTCGAATCATCCCTAAATCTGGTTTAATAATTGTGATTGAGAGGCACGCCCACTACTGTTTTGGGCCAATTTTGAGATCCAAATGACTGGAATCAAACAAAAATCCAACATCATATTTTAGAAGGAATCTCGAAAAACATTAACAAACGTACACGTGTGGTATTATCTGTTTAAGGTAACTCGGGATGTCCCATTCTGCTCTGTTCTGTTCTGTCGAAGAAAAAAAAACCCGAGAGAGACAAAGCAAAGGGAGATATTTTTTTTCCTTAAAGAGAGGGGGGGAGAGTGCTCATAACATTAAATAGCTTGCCAAAAAACACACAGATATTGCAGTGTCAGCAGCTAAGGCTAAATAGAGCATTCAAGATTTAGGGTTTTCTCTTTTTGTTATGTTTGTTTCTTTGCTATTTAAGCCTATAAGAATCACTAGACAGCAAATTTCACCTCCTCCTGGTCTTGTTTCTCAACCATTCCTTTCCTTTGCATTGCAGGTAAGTATCTCTCTCCCTTTTTTTTTTTTTTTAATGTTTTTGCCTTTTTGTGGTTAAAGTTTTTTTTTTTCTTAAAGTTGTAGTGTAATGGCACTAAAAAGAAAATTAGGTTTAGCAACCCTTAGCTGTAATATAACAATTTTATTATTTTTTATTTTTTTTGCTTTTGTTATGCATGTGTGTTTGTGCATGTGGTTGTTAAGAGGAGAACAAATGGAAAAGGAGAAAATTAGGGTTTGAACTTTGAATGAATGAGGAAAATGGAGGTTAGGGCGTGTAAAATTTGTGATTATGAGTGATAAGCACCACTCTTGCTCCTTTAATTGTGGTTTTGAACTTGTTTTGCTCTTTGCAAAGGTGGGGGTCTTTATGTTAGGATTTTTTATTGGGAAAATGGGCGTTATGTTTTTTTTTTTCTTTTTTTTATGTGTTGTGTGTAGAATTAGAGATGAGTAATACCAAGGAAAATGAGGACGGATCAGCTCATCAGGCGCCTAGTACTTTAGAGACAGAGCAGCTGATTAACGCACAGGTTCCTGTTGAAAAAGCTGATAATTCTTCTCCTCCTCCTAACCCTGACACTGTGGAAGTTGATGTGCCAGACCCTGTGGATAATGGGAATCCTTCACCTCAGGCTGAGGCAGCTGCTGATAGGAGCACTGGGGAGTTGAATTCCATCCCACAGCAACCCCATCAAGATTCTGCTCCCCCATCTCCATCAGATGATGAAAAAAGTTTAGTCGCACCTGAAATTGAATCCGTGGAAGATGTCAAAGCCAATGGAAATAGTGATTTGAAACCTGAAACATGTGCTGGCAATGGAATTGCTATTTCAAGTAGTCATATTGAAACTGCTAAACCCACTGTAGATACTGAAAACAAACCCTCAGACATATCACAGGATACATGTGGTGGTGATCCTGGGGCAGTTCCTAAAGAGAGTAACGAACCTGCTGCACCTCAGGCAGGATCTTCAGAAGTTGAAGATAAAGTTGATGACAAGAGAGAATCAGATGATATAGATACATCACCAAAAACTAATGGAACATTAACACCAAGGCGTTCGTTTCTTTTGGATGAAAACATTGGTGGTAGTGTAACAGGGACAGAAGAGGAACAAAAGGATTTTCTGAGCGAGCTTCATAGTTTCTTTAGTGAGAATGGCATGGAGTTCAAACCTCCCAAGTTCTACGGAGATCTCTTAAACTGTCTTAAGTAAGTTTCTAATGACTAGCGAATTTCATGTTGTTCTTCTGAGATTATTGTCTTTTTTGGAGATACATTTTCTAATATGCACCCTCATATGGTGAAAAGGCTATGGAGATCTGTGATGAGATTGGGTGGCTATGACAAGGTACATATCCTCGTACCCATGATTCAAAACCATTCCCTTTTAAGCGTGCATCTTAAATTAATTTCTTTGTTAGTTATTATTCGTGCTTGGTGTTTATTTGTAAATTTAATAAACTCGATTATATTAGAGCTAGGGCAAAGCATAATAACCCACACAAGCATGCAAATGCATTTAAGTGATTTTGAATACACACAATTTGGAAGTTATTTACATGGAAGTGGAGGCCTTCTATTTAACCTTCTATTTAATGTCACATAGACAGGAAATTTTAAAAGCTGTCGTTAAATACTTGTGAATCTTAAAGGTGAATGGTGTTTTTCATTCTCATGTTTTATCAAATTATCTTGATTGTACATTTTGCTGGGGTTGGTCATGCAATTTGAGCTGATTTCTGTTGCTATAATTGCTGGAGATTGTTTCCCAGACACCTTTTATTTTCTTGGAGTCTGTTTCTAATGATCATATATTTGGCTTCTTTCTGATTGACAGGTGACCTCATGTAAGCTGTGGAGGCAAGTAGGAGAGTCCTTTAACCCCCCAAAGTAAGGAGCAATATATATATATATATATATATATATATATATATATATAATAGTTCAATTGTGTTACTGAATACTGATTGTTCCAAGATCAACCATTTTTCATGTTTTTAAACTCCAGAGCATCTTGCATATATTTTCTAGCAGGTTTCTTAAACTAGCATGTGGAGAAAAGTAAAAAAAAAAAAAAAGATTTGAAAAGCATTGCATTATGCACAACCGGAGATGATAGTAAGGAAACTATCCAAATCCATGAAACAGTTACTTGGGTGGGTTTGAAAATTAACATTTATGGAACTATTAGACACCATTACAGATTACTTGCTGCTTCCTGACCAACATTTACCATTATTGTCAAGGTTTAAGAAAGTAATATATTTGGATTTAAGATTATTAGAAGATCAACAACATTGTATACCCATTTCTTTTGTTAAGGAAAGCCAATTTAAGTTCATTTTAATTAGTAAACGATGATAATTGGATATAACTGTCAAGACAGAAACTATGTCTAAGGAAGATCATTGCCCAGCAAGATTATCAATGAAAGGGGAGAATCTAAGACATATGAAGTGAGCCTTTTGGGGAACAGATTAATGATGGTGGGACACAAAAACAGAAAAGAGCCAGATGAAGTATATGTATAACCAAACACATTGGCTCATCTCTTAGATGCAAAACACTTCACTTCAAATTGCACAAGTTTTTGACTCATCATGGAAACTCCAGAAATCTGGAAACTGAGATTGGTTTTCATAATATTGATTTATATGATGTATATTGGTTCTTTAAGACTTGCAATTAACCATCAAATGGCACATCCATATGTTTACCATGTTACCTTTGTTTCCAGAACAAATGGCCCTTACATTATTTGCCTATATTTTAATGTCATTTCCCCCTTTCCACTGCCTTTGCAGGACATGCACTACCGTTTCATGGACATTTCGAGGGTTTTATGAGAAGGTGACTATATGCTGATAACATGTGCATGTACTGCATTACCCTTTGCATTCTATTAATTAGTGGATAGTTTGAACTTTCCATAGATGTGCATATAAATTATAAACATAACTATATGTACATGTTTATGGTCTTGGTATATTGATCGCGGGGAATGGCGCAGAAGGATCCATATAACTGGCCCCAACTAGTTTTGGATTGAGGCATGGTTGTTGTTGTTGTTGTATAATGTTTGTAGTTTATAATATCACTTAAGTTTCTGTTCACTGAGTTGTTGTTTTCTCTTTTTTTTTGTACTGTGATATTTCTAATGCAATGGGATATATAGATGTTTAAACTGGGTTCAAAATACTGTCCTTTAAAATATGAATGTAAAATACTGTAAGGGATTATTTTTATTATAAGTTCTATTAATGAGGAAATGAGAGTAGAGATGGAATATGTGTGCGGATAGAAGGGAAAATATTGCCAAAAGAGGGGAGAGCAGTTGGGGAGAGGAAACGGAGAAGAGATGAAAACATTTTGGTTTACAACAAGAAATGGGAAAACATAGATAAATAAAGTAAAAAGTTGGTATTTACACAAAATCAGGTGGAGAAGGAATGATTAAAAAGTTAACTTGAAAAGCATTAGGGAAATTGATTTGTTTGGATAACTTAGCAAATTGATTTCCATTTAGCTTGATGATTAATTTAAGCCTGTCTAGATAATTGAAATTTTTGTAACAACATGCGAACATAGTAGAGGCAATATGTAACAGGAGACTACTACATATTTTCTTTTTTTAATAGTATAAGAATAAGCAATGTCATTATTTTGGTTCCTAAGTACATGAAATACAGATGTATTACTGAAATCAAGTCACACCAGATTGATAGTTTTCTCAAGTGGATTGACTTACCTGCTATATAACTTGAACTTGTTTCAAAATACTGAAATATGGCATTTCTGTTTTCTCTGTCCTCTGGTTATCCTTCTCTGGCTACAAATTTTGCTATTATTTTGTGTTTTGTTTGCCTATCTAGTGAAAGTTCTGTTTAAAATTATGACTTATACATGTATGTGTTTCATCAGGTACTCCTTGATTATGAAAGACACATAACAAATGCTGATGCCGGTGAGCTTAGCGTCCCCATTGCTTCCAAGTCTGAGCCCAAGCTGCTGAAACCACCAAAGCTGCCCAAGTCAGAGCCTAAGCATGTTGACAATAAGGTAAATTTCAAACTTCCTTGTGGGACTGTATTTTTCAATATAGATCATAACTTTATGATACCTCTTGTTTACTGTTTGGTGGTAATATTTTTAATATACCATGTAAAACTGGTTGGTGTATTGAAGACAAGTGTTTATAATGTATCAAGGTGTGCACAGAAATGTTTGTGGTGTTTTTTTTTTTTTGATAAAGTAAGAATTTCTCATGAAAGAAAAGAATAAGGGTGAGTACAGAAGAAAGATGATGCATTATCCAAATGAAAAAAAGGATCAAAGAGCTAACAAAACTCAGCACATTATGGTTTTCCGGTTTCTTTGTATATTAGCTAGAGAAGTTCCTTAAAGACCTCATGAGCTGAAGATCATATTGGAGCTAAAAAACATTTGATCGCTCAAAAGCTTCTTTGATAGGTTGTGGTTACTAAATATTTTAGCATTCTACTCCTTATAACACATGCCACATAGCATAATTCCAGAGCATGTTGTAGTTTTTTGCTCTTCCCAAAGCTTTTCAGAAACAGCATAAAGTGTTTGTGGTTGTGGTTGTATAATTTCCAATTTTTCTAGCTTGAATTGGCTTTCCTTTGGTCAGTGTTCAGACTAACTGAAAACTGAACCAACCTTCTGAAATTATTTATGTTGAAGTGACGTGGACTAAATTTTACTGGAGGCTGATCATTCTGAGAATTTGGTGGTTTCGATTTTTTTTTCAATGGACCATTAAACACAAATTCCAGGTATTTGTGGAATCAGATGGTGTACATAATCTACATCTGGCATAATAATTCATAACTTTTTGTGAACATGAATTCTTTTCCGGGCTGACATCATGGTACCATATAGGCCATACCTTTTTTTTTTATGTTACTAAAATGTAAGAATGGTAATAATTATTATTTATATACAGTTCAGCTGAGTTTAGGCCAGAGAAAAGCCATCCTTTCTCAAAACAGATTAGCCCGGACCATTCACCATTGAAACTTCATTTTATTGATAATACCACCAATAACTAAGTATGTTATTGATACACAATTCAGCTGAGTATAAGCTGGACAAAAACTCATCCATTTCTCAAAAAGGATTAACCTTGACCATTTACCATTGAAAATTCATTTAAAGGTAATGCCATCAAGAGAGATTGGGTTGCTTCTGACTTTTTTGTTTTGTTTTATTGTTTTTATCATTCTACCACAAACGCAAATGCCTGCTAATCCTGTGCCCCATGTTTACTTAAGATGTCATTCTTGTTGTGAAAATGCCTGGCTTGGAGATTGACTCAATATGTACCTAAGGATCTTTGGCTCATTTAGCATGATATTTTCTTTCTTCTTTTTTCACCTTAGGCATTGAGTATCCTCTTCTTTTCATTGTTGTCCTTGTGCCTACATTATCTTTACTTGCTGGTGATATTCAGGCATCGGGATCGGGTAGAACTCGTAGGGATGCTGCAGCACGTGCAATGCAGGGTTGGCACTCACTCCGTTTTCTTGGTAACGGAGAAGTTAGTAGCCCTATCGTTAAGGTCTGTTGAAATCATGTCGAACATTTTTCTGTTTCATTTACGTAGTATATTCGTGCAACCATTGTTTACAGTGATGTATCTATATTTTGTAGGACAAGAATACTATACCATTGCAAAAGCGTGAAAAGGAGCTAAAAAACCTTGGTGAGTAACAGGTTTATCAATTTCACAATTTGTTACTTCCTAATATGTTGGCAGCTTACAACAATTTTTAAATCTGGACCTTTTGGCTCAGGTTTACTGAAACGTAAGAAACCATCGTATGTGGAACATGCTGTCAAATCTCCACGCTCCAAAAGTGCACGGTTAAGATTCTAGTTACCCAGTTCGTTAGATTTACCCAATGTTATCAAATATTTGTGTTCATGAGAAATACATACTGGCATTGATTCGATTGGCTTGGATTTTTTTTAATAGATTGGATGTGGAGGTGACTGATGTTGGAACCCCAGCCGATTGGGTGAAGATCAATGTACAGAAAACAGTAAGTTATTGCATGAATCTTTTCCCCATTAGAGGGCGACACTGAGATCTGTACTATTTCTAATTTGGAACGATAATTATGTCTACAGGAAGATAGTTTCGAGGTGTATGCTTTAGTTCCAGGTCTCCTCCGTGAAGAGGTGAGTACCAAATTCTTGTTTCTGTCTTCATTTTTACATCAGTTTACATATAGTTCTCATTTTATCATGGAAAGTAATCTGATGTTGTTTATCAGCTGATTTAGAGATTCTTGCCCAACTAGAAAGCACCTCTTTACCTTGCCTGGTAGCTTGATTATAATTAAGTAGAACGCAAAGTTGCCAAGGCCATTTCTACACTCTTGGTGAACTGCTTTACATTATCTATAGATAGTGGGTGCCTAATTTTTGTATACCGCCACCTTGATGAGCATGCTGCCACAAGATTGCCTCTGAATCGATAAAGAGTCCAGCCTCACGTTATACTTATTTCAGAGATATAAGAACGCGTCTGCAAGATTGGACATGAAAAAAATATTTTTGTTATGACTTTCTGGTAGTGTTTTAGATGTCAATCCATTGCTTTCTAGTCGATACATATCACTTTTTTGTTGAAACCAGAAACACCAACATTTATGTAGATGATATCATGCGAGACATCACTAAATGTGTTGTGACCTTGTAATTTTGCAAAATCAGGTACGGGTTCAATCAGATCCAGCGGGGCGTGTGGTAATCAGTGGTGAACCAGAGCACGAGGATAATCCTTGGGGTGTCGCACCATTCAAAAAGGTACTTGTTCCTTTTCTGTTTTGCAATGCCTGTTATTTTCCATGCTAGGGTAGATAGAGTAGATGATACAATCCTTGTAAGCATGTTTCATGGCTTTACCTGTTGAAGAATAGCAAATACTAGCTATTTAACGCGGGTTATAATTTTTTTTTAAAAAATACCTGGTATGCAGGTTGCTTTGACGTGTTATTTTACGTAAAAAATTCAAAGTGTAAATTGAAAAACCTATGCAAGAAAAATCAAGATATTCCATAACATAAAATGAGACATATATCTGATTGTGTTTATTGATTTATTTTAAAAAATAGACTTGATTTGTATAAAAAAAATTATAGATGAATTGGAATAATACATCGAAAAATGAAATAGAAACAAAACAACTAGAAAAAACTTAAATTCAAAAAAGACATGCAAAAATCGTGATCTAGGTCATGAGACCGAGATAAACCTATTAAAAAAACTTGAAGATAATCACAAAATCAATATTAAAAAAAATTAATGCAGAACAATAAGATTGTACGAAGTTGAATTCTCAACAAATTAAATGTCGAAAGATGAAACCAAGGAAAAAAATTAATTACTCAAAATGATTGAAAAAATAAGGGTGAGAAAAAACATTAATTAGAAGGATACAAATTTTCAATTGGGAGGGTTGAATTGAAAAATAGCTTTAATAAAAGGAAAAAAAAACCCAAAAGAATGAGGATCAAATTGAAAAAAATAAAACAATAGAAAATTTGATTGAAGGATAAAATTAAAACAAAAAATCTTCTACAAAACTAGAAGGGATAAAATAAGAAATTAAAAAAAATGAGGACCGAAATGAAAAACCAAACACATGAAAAATTGCAATTGAAGGACTAAATTGAAAAGAATAAAAACTTATATAAATGAAAAGGGAACTAACTAAAAAATTAATAGAATGAGGACTTAAATTGAAAAGTAAGAAACAAAGAAAACAGGTGGTGTACATTACCTGTCAAGAGAGAGAAGGGAAAAAAAATCAAACGATCACCGGCGACAATTCGACCATCGTAAGTTGTCATACGCCACTCCAAATAGAAGAGGACACGGCGGAAGGCTAGTTAAGTCTACTGGGTGGCGTCACATGCGCGGACGCCACCCACACGCTGGGGCTTGTCGAGCATGTTCTAGCAGCTTTAAGCATTAAAAAATTCAAAAAAAAATCGTGAATACCAAAATGCTCTTCATGACCCCGACAATTATACAAAATACTCATATGATAAGTATAAAATTACCCCAAATACTAAGCTTATGTTTTGTCTCTTCTAAGGTTAAAGAAGTAATTGTATTGTACATTAAAAATTGAAAACTTTAAAACACCCTTATCCAGTAGCGTAATAATTTGTAACACGAGGCAAGTTTATATTTTTACTGTTAAGAAGCTTATGCAAACTCTTGGTCAATAGTTCTATATTTTGTTGATTTTAAATGCCAAAGAGAATTTTTACTATGCAAATAAAAAGACATCAACACCCTCACCCAAAACACATTTTAGTTCTATATTTTGCGGTCAATAGTTAACAAAGGTAATTTTATTATAGCCAAGACACATTTTACCGTGATTTGGGCCACAGCAAAACACCCACCCACGCCATTTAGTTTTTTAGGTAATTTGATTGCCGAACTCATTTAAGACTCGCTAGATTTTGCTATATATTTCCTTGTGGAGTGACTAAGATCGGCATTGATTTCAGGTTGTCAGCTTACCCTCGAGGATTGATCCGCATCAGACAACAGCAGTGGTCACCCTGCATGGACAATTGTACGTCCGTGTCCCATTTGGGCAGCCAGACTAAGCAGTTGAAAAATGTCGTCCATGGCTGTTAATGACTCCCAGTTAGGGAAGTGAATTGTTGGAACTGAATGGATTTCAGTCATGGTTGTGATTGTCTTTTACTAGATTAGCAGAACCTAACTGTGTTAATGCTATCAAGGTAAGAGGCTTGTCTTTTAATTCAACTCGAGTTCTCAACGGCACTTGTTACATGTCTAGCCTCGGTTTTATCCAAATTAAACCTACATATTTTCACAATGGTTCTACCCAGTTGCTCTCTGATCTCCTTTACTATGATCTTCCAAATTGGAATCTTGAATTATTTCGCCCTTGTGCTGATTCTTGATTAACAGGATTAGGATTAATTATTAGTTACTCTTTCAAAATCCCAGCTCAGAAATTTCATGCGTCACGATTTTCCCTGAAAAATTGGGGGGGTATAAATTAAGCCCTAAGACTCATCCCTGACAACAACCTAGCTCTGAGGTTTCTAGCCAGCCAATCACCATGAAACCAAAATATGAACGCGATGCCAACGGGAGAAGAAGCACCAATATGAACTTATTTCCCGTCACTGTGTGATACTACACAGCGGAGCAGCTTACCATTCAAGGATCCATTGTTGCGTGAAACAAATGTTGCTGGTGCAATTTTTGAGAAAGTCAGGAAAAACAGCTCGGGAAAGAACAGAAGGGGTTGAAGATGGATTTCCGAGAGTCAGGCAGCACAAAATATGCCATTTGGCCATGGAAGTGTATGCATCACGGAGACATGGGTAAAAACAAGAAACGAACTGAAGTTACGCAACAACAAAAAATTGCACTATAACCAATCTGTGTGAGGTTACATACAATTTTATACATGCGTCAAGGGCACCACCATCCCCACGAACCAATATATATATTTTTTTTTTGGCACAATGAAGCAATAAATGATAAGACACACAGCAAAATCATGGAGAAAAAACATGTTAAACTTCAAAATATTCAGAATTCCTCCATTAGAAAAGGGTGGGTGACGACCTCTAAGTAGCAGTCACCATTGACGCCAAGTCCAATTCTTCATCAGAGTCAATCACATCTTCATAATCATAATAAGCATTCACCTGCAATGGAGAGCGAATTTAGGACCTTGCTTAAGCAATGGGCAGCCCATTAAAGAGAATCAATCAGTCTGCTAGTTTCTGGGACATTGGTGAAAATTCATACCACTGGTCTCGGAGTAATTGCTTCGAAAGTGTGGAACTCCGGAACATCAAAATAAGGGGGTTTTAGGACAATATATGCTCCTTTATTGTTGAATCTATCCTCAGTTGCCTAAAAAACAAAATAATTTGTTACAAAAATAATAAAATGCGGCAAAAGTAATGTTAAATTTTGCTTGGTCAATCAAATGATATCCATTAGTTTCATCTGGCCAAGTAAATCAACCTGTGTAATGATATTTAATAACTAATTCAAGTCTTTTTTCACATCATCAACATCAAACAAAGTTAAAAGCGATGGAGGGAATGTGTTCTATTTAGAGAAGAATCTGCCTCTTCAGAAGCTCAAGCCAGATTGATTATCTAATGTAGATCCCTAATATGATTAACATGGAAACAGGGTTTAAAATAATGTCCAATATGCATAATGTTTCCCTATGACAGGATGTTAAATATATCAAAACCAGGAAATTAAGATGTCAATTTGGAAATCATATCTCCCAAGAAAACATAGCTCACAGTTTCTCTATGGAAGCCAAACAAGAACATATACAAAAGCTTAACATCTCCAAACATGTTATTCAGCGCAAGGTTAAGATACCATCATGGAACCCATGCTCGACCCTAAATGTATCAGATATTTGAAGCCAAAGGATGCAAAACTGTCTTTCCTAGATGAGATTGGAGATCTTGTATGAAATTCAAAAGGTATAGGAGAGAAGAATTGTAAAAAAACCTGAAATTGTGGATAGTCTGGAGCACTAAAGAGAGTAATCAGCTTTCCTGATGGTACAACATGATCTATGGTGTACCCTACATCCATTCCTCCAAGACCCGGCCTTTTTTCCCTTGCATCAGGGCCTTCATGTGATCTGATGATTAGCTAAGGCAACACAACATGAACCATTAACTACAGTGTCAATTCTTGAATAGTAAAACATCATCTTGATAGTAGCATGAATTGCTGAAATAGTGAAATGCATGACATAGATAAAAATGCAAGAACACATAATCTTCTATTGTTCATAAATGCAGAAAACAGACCAATTCTTCTTAAATTTGTGAACATAAATTGCCAAAAGTGCTCAAAGTCCAAAGTAACAATTGATAAATTTCCTCTTCAATGTAATGTCAAATTGGACCAGTATCACGATTGAAACACGTGAGTAAAAGAAAAGGAATCATCATATCAACATCACACGAATAGAAAGTTTCTTATAGTTCTGATTGGGGATAGGTCGTTTATTTTAAAATCTATGCTTGAAAAAATTAAAATTGAGCATTTGACGAAGTAGTAAGATTTCCCAACATTTCAATAATGAGAATAAACCAATGCAATCACGTCAACTTAAACACAAATTTGAGCTTGCACAACCTTTAGTTGGAACTTCTTTAAAAAGTCTTCAGTACAATCAGGTCCCCATAATAAACCAATGCCTCTCTCTGTATTTGGTGACAGTCCAGATTTCATTGTTGGATCCGACCATAAAACATCTCCAGGAATTAAGTTCAGACCTTCCCATGGAGGGTCAAGAACCGATCTTCGTGCTTTGGATAACTCCTCCAAAGAACCAAGACATAATGGTTTGGTTTCAGAATTTAAAGTTATTCTTCGATTCTTCTTTCCCTTTGATCTCTTCAATGGAGTGATGGACACACTGCGGAAAAGTCCTCCGTGAGCAGTATATACATGTCCAGCTATAATAGAGGCCAAGGGAAGGCCTTCAAAGCAGCCCAAACACTTCCGATAAACATGCTTACCTTTATCGCCATACTTCGCCAAAACTTCTTTCTCAAAACCATAAACAGATGTGCAATACTTGGATTCATGATTGCCACGGAGGAGATATACCCTCTGAGGCAAAAATACCTAAGCAAGATACCAATTCATAAACATTACTCAATTGACCAAAAAAAAAAAGATTTGAGTTTTTTTAAGTAAGAATACATGATTTAGAAAAGAGGGGAAAAATAAATAACAGATAAACATCTGTGCATGTAAACAGAATATTAATAAAGAGTGGAAAACATGGAGCTTGGACATCTAGCATACTCAAAAGAATATTAATGAAGAGTACTAATTTTAAAAGGTAAAGTAAGCCTAGGTTGAACAAGGAAAGCATGGAACTTGGACATTTAGCAAACAATGAAGTAGTTATTTAACTGAAGCAAGCACCACCTGCCCGCCACATCTCTAGTACCTTAGCAATATGAAGTCAATTGAATTTTTACAACCAAATGTCAAATTTGGGGCCTAAAATTTTTATTTTTTTTTTCACTTTGTGCAAGTACGACTAAGAAAATGACAGCAATAACAAACAAATCCACAATTCCATATAGCAAAATCCTCCCTGTCTAACAATTCTTTTTTTTTATCAAAAGAGCATTTATCACCCCATATCAACCTTAAATTGTCTTAAGATTACACAAATAGCCCAGAAAGATTAGAAACTTGGTATTATAACTAAGGTTGGATGATATATTGGCTTATAGCTTAATAAGAAGTGGGCATGTAACATCACTAACAAGAAAGAAAAGAGGCCATTTAGTTTGAATCTAAAATACTTGGTTAAAATAAGCCTAAAATAAAAGCAAAAAAGAGTATCTTTAAGGAGGGATTTTCACACCCGTGCACTCTCTCACAGACACCACTGGCATTTTCTCTCTCCCTGGATCTTTCCTCTTCACTCATTGAACCTGTTGATTGATCCCTCCCTCCACCATCTTCCTCCAAGGTGTATCTGGTTTGAAGCTTGGACCAGTTCCCATAAAAAAAACCATTTCATGATCTTATTTTGCGGTATATAAGGTGTATCCAAAATTCCATTCAAGACCACTTAGGTAATGTTTGGGATTGTGATAGCGATTGATTTTCAAAAATATTTTTTTGTTTAGAAATGCATCAACATGAAGTTTTTTTTTATTTTTTAAAATTTATTTTTGATACCAACACGTCAAAACTAGCCCATCAAAACGATCCAAAATCATAAAAAAAAAAAATCAAAAATTTTCAAAAACACTTTTTTTAACGCAAAAACAATCACACTTTTATTGTCCTTCGTCTACCATTCATGATCCAATCAAAGGTACTAACTTACTAATCCATGATGATTACATAACGGTAACACTATTATCATCATCAACCAACAATCATACTTCACAACATTTAAGTGCTTTATGTGATTCTAAGAAGATACTCTCCTAATACACCTAGACTGCCTACCACGCTATAATCACTCGGCACTAACTCATCGTGTTCATAGTAAACAACGGATATAAATTGAATCGCACCACACTGCTTGAAAGAGTTTATAATAAATTGCTACATTTCTCCGAATTCGAGTACCTTCAAGCACTCTTTAGCTTCCCATTATCAATTATCGTTACACTGATCTAGCCACACATAACTGACTTAAGCATCTGAGCGAGTTTCCACCGGAGACAACCCCGACCCAACTCACCCCAAGTCTCCATTTTTGTATATTTTCGACCACTTCCACTCTCATTAAATACCATCCAAGTATCTCACATTTTCTTCATAAATAAAAAAGAGAAAATCTTTCAAGAAAGAGAATCAGAATTCTTGATGACAGTATTGTTTAAGAGAAAATTACCTTCCAAGCTAACAAGAGCAAGAAAGTCTCAAGACCCCAAGCTCCTCGATCAACATAATCTCCATTAAACACAAAAAAACGATCTTCACAAGGAAACCCAGCATCTTGCAACAAAAAATTGACATCATGAAGTTGCCCATGAACATCTCCTACAACTACAACTCTTGAATTATCATTACAGTCATCGATTCTGACACAATTAGGCTCTTTGTGAAGAATTTTCGAGGCGGTGAGGACTAGAGTGTCAAAGACGGGAACAGGGAGGACTAAAGGAAGTTCAGATGGAGAGAGGTTTTTGGAAGACCAATCAAAGGCGGAAATGAGGTTTTGGATCCAGTCGAGGGTGAGGGAAGAATCGGCAGGCCATGAGAGAGGGATCTGAACTGGTGGTGGGGTTGGACCTTCTGGGGTGGAGGTTGTTGTTGTCGTGGAGGAGGTGGTGGTCGTAGCTTCGTCTGGTGAATTGGTGGCGGTGGCGGTGGCGGTGGCGGGATCTGACGGAGGGCCAGATGGCAATGAATCTGACATGGTCCTTCTTTGGAGGGGTGTTTCCGAGACTACGGTCGGTGTATAAAAATTGCGTGTCTCCGGTCAAAGCTAAAAATTACTGTTGAATTTAATTTTTTTTACTTTTCAGTTTTACTTTTTACCGGATTTATGATGTTTTATTTTACCTGGTTTTCATGCATAGATGTTAATGTATCTTATCACTACTACTAGAGTATTTTTATTTTATATGGATTTTTCTCATGTGTTTTTGTACATAAAAAATCTAAAGTAAAATTTAAAAAATTCATCCATATTTCTAATTAAACAAATTAGAAACTATTTATGTAACAAAAAAATTATCAAGCTTGATTTCTACCTGGCTAATGTTAATTAGTTAAACTTGTAACCCGGGTCATGAACTCAGTTGAGTTTAATAATTTATTTTTATAAATTTTTTATCCAAAATAAACGCCTATAAAATTAAAAACCAACAAAATATCAAAATGATTGGGAAAAAAATCAAAACAAAAAAAATTATATTTCTCAATTAACAATTAATCAAATATTAAATGATTAAATTAAAAAAAAATCAAGAAAGAAAATGCAATTGTAATGGATAAAAAAAATAATAAAAAAAAGCAAAATAGGCCTAGTTTCTCTAGCTAGGGAAGGCCCAAAGATCTTGGGCCTCTAAAAAAAGCATTAGGCATGCGGGCTTAAAGCAACCCACACACCTGGGTGTTTTTTTTAATTTCTTAATGGGTAGATGACATGCTTTGAAAAACAAAAGTAGGCGATATGTCACTTGCACTGCCCACATTTCAGCAATCTCTTGTCATCGAAAAATGCTCATTTCCAACCATATTTTAATTTGAAAAAAAAAAAACACCTTAAATACCTTGTAAAACATATTCATAACTTTTAGCAACCCAAAAACTAACTCTAAAACTCATAATCAATTCGAAATTAAAATTCTTTTTTTGTTCAGATCTACCATTTCAGGCAAGTTTAAGGAGGAAAAAAAACCTTATATAAACTTTCTCATCAAAAGAAACTCATTGACACCAAAAACATTGTTTTCATGGTCGAAAACGGTCTTATCCAAGACTTTCTTTCTCTACCATCAGAATTTGACCACTTTCTCTCTTCTCTTTTAAATCAGGGATCAAAAAATAAGAAAAATAAAGTTTGGGACTAAAATTAAATTTCATAAATTGTTAAAAACTAAAAGTTTATAATTTGAAAAGATGGAGGACTAAAGTTTACGTTTATTTCCAAGTTTATAAAAACCATCTATTTTTGTCGTGTTTTTCATTTTAGTCCCTTATTTTTTAATCTTGGCCTTCATTAATAAATGAGCTTTAATTGGCCAATAATTTGAGCCTATAAAGGTGTAATAAAAAAAAGGAAAAAAAAAAAGAACAGGGACAAAAAAAATAGACATGTCACTATAACAATCCACGGTAATTTATTCATTGGTGAATAGTGGTGTGGGGAACAATATTTTTTCTATGTCTTTTAGAGTATTTCTTAACTAGTTTTTTGTACTTGCATGACGCCGTTAATCTTAAAAGTAATATAAAGATATTAGGAAGTTAAAACTTTGATGCATGCTAGTTAAAAAGATAAACTTCTAAAATATTATAATATTAATATATTAGATGGCATATTGTTTTTTTTTTAAAAAAAAAAACTAAGATGGCGGCACATTAAAATCTACCTAGATCAACCATTATTAACCTGCGAAACTCATGATTCGGGGTAGGAAAATTTGATAACCCTATGAAATATATACTAAAACAACTTAGGAAGGTCAATCATGATGAATCAAATATTGAAGGTCAAAAAATAAAAACTAAATCTAAATAAAGGACCACAAAAAAAAAACGACTCAGTAAACCTAGATTAATGGTCAGCGCTATACCATATGCTGAGAAAATCTTAACCAGACAAAAAAAAAAGAAGAGGTTAGGGCAACGTAAGTGTTTCTAAATAAGTAAGAAAAATACGAGACTCGTGTCACTGAGTCATTTGGGTTTTATAAGATCATTTAATTTAAAAATAATTGGAAAAAAAAGAAACCCTAATTTAATAATATGAAAAACCAAGCAAACTTGGGTGAATCTTATAAGCATAAGTTAATCTCTTAAATTCAATACCCGTGAAATCTTAGACTTGAGTTCAATAAAGAAGCTCAACTCCCAACAAAAAAAAAATAACAATCAAAACAATGAAAATCAAATATGGGAGATTAAAAAATTAAAGGATGAAATTGAAAATAATTTTCAATTTGAAATAATTAATTAAAATAAAAGGGACTAAATCCAAAGAAAAAATAAATTGAAGGGATTTTTTGATTTGTTTAGGGGCAGCACGCTAAATGAGGTGGGAGGGGAAAGAAATTACAATCAACACTGAATTAGTTGGAACTGCAATACACACACCGCCCATATAAGTTGCCACCGTCAAGATGAACTAGAAAACACCCTAGAAAACCATTTTTGGCCATCGTAAACTACCACACGAGTCACTTGAATTTGTCAGGGCAACTTACACGCGCCAGGCACTTTTTGTATTTTTTATATTAATTAAAATACCAATTTGCCCCTAATACTACATTAAAATTAAGAGAAAAAAAGATGAAAATACTAATAAGCCCCTGAATAGAAGGTTGATTTTAAAAAAAAATATATAAGGGCTATATAGCCATTACAGTATGCTTAGAAAATTGAAAAATCCAATGAACCCTTAGACCCAATTTAACAAACCTTTTTGCCTTTAAAGACATTTAAGTAATGCCAAAAAAATAGGGAAAGACCAAGCTATTACTAATTCAATCAATAATGATCTATAAAGCCCATGAAAAGACTAAATTACCCATATAAAAAGCTTTGTACTTTTTGGTTATAAGAGCAAAATTCACTATTTCCAATTAATAATGGTTTATCTTTTGGGCTACAGTGATTTTTCCACGTGGCTTAGTTTATGTTAATCTATTATCCTTATACGGGGTGGTTGTGATCTTTTCAAACCAATTTTCACTTATGCAGGTAAGTATGTTTTTTGGTTAGTGACATGGCAGGATAAACAAGCCGAGTTAGCCTGTGGCATTGCTCGAGCTCGGGCCTGTGGCATTGCTCAACACCTTACCCCTGAGATTTCTGACTGAACCTAGGCTCCGCGCGCAGGGCTGGCTCCCTATTTAGGTCTAGGCGTTGCACCTCACCCCAATACCAATCACGACTCACGACATCATGCCCTTTAGGCTCAGCCATCGCGTCTAAGCCTAATTCATGGCGCCTCTTAAGCCCATACATCGTGACATGGGTCAGTCTCAGGCATTGTTTGGCTATGGTTTTATATCATGGCCCAACACCCACCTTGTGGTTAAATTTAAAGAAGGAAAAGGCATATAAACAAGCATATGTTGCCTACAAACCACAGCTTGTCCTTATAGAATCAATTTAATTTAATTTAATTATATATTTTTCATGCTTGAAAATATAAAAATTAAAATAATCCAAAACTTGTGTCGAAATTACAAGCAAAAAAATAATTTTCATTTCCAATATAACGCGGTTTCATCCTTTAATGCTTTAATGGTCCAAAAATCGTTTTGCCCCCACACAAAAGATAAAGAAGTCAAATAACTTAAAATAGAAAAAAACTAAGTGTGGTGGCTAACTGCAATCCATGTGGTCTTGAGGAATGCTTTTCTATCAAATTTATGTAGAATTTCTTTTTCCCAATGTTTAGATATAAATTAAATTATAAGAATGATTCATCCATTTAAACTAGCTATAACCACACTAGTGAATATAGAAGTTTTTTTAAAATAAAATCATGAAAATTATTTAAAAATTACCTTTTTATTC
>Ga0307517_10004616_pt1 | contig 21091 bp, 12 predicted proteins | sample 23_EM_MG_FD_194515 | JGI IMG/M metagenome (GOLD analysis project Ga0307517, IMG submission 194515) | Populus trichocarpa ectomycorrhiza microbial communities from riparian zone in the Pacific Northwest, United States - 23_EM | ecosystem: Host-associated > Plants > Roots > Unclassified | place...
TGGTCAGAAAGTGAACTGAAACTCGCCGGTTTCTTTCACTCTCTTGCACTTCACCGAGAAAATGACAAGGTCGTATGTCTGTTAATTAAATTAAATTGAACAAATATTGAAAAGGCAAGGAAAAACGAAACCCACTACACCTAATCGAGAAAGGACCTCCCAATCCGTCCACAATTGTCCATTTCCTTTGAAATTAAAAATCCCAGTTGAGTGACGCATGTTCCATAATGCTCCCCTTTTAGCAAAACAAAGATCATATCTCGTTCTTTACCTTTTTTTTTTTTTTTTCTAGTCCTCGTCACTCACTTTGCACAAGGGAATGCGATTGCAAAATGCAAACCCATCGAAAAGAGACTTGCAGTAAGCCTACAGAAACACAATAGCTAGCAAGAAAACGAGGATCACAAAAGTGGTTTACCATTAGCCTAGAGAAGAAAAAACCATGATTGTACCTCAAACAATGGCCGAGGTGTGGGCAACAACGGGTTCAACCATTGCCAGTTTCATGTTCATTTGGGCCCCGTATGAGGTTCGCCTTTACTTTGGCAAGTATACACAAAGAATCATGAGCTTTTTCTATCCTTACATTAAGATATCAATCCATGAGTACACCGGAGATCGCCTCGAGAGAAGTGAAGCCTACTATGCTGCTGTTGTGGCATATCTCAGCATTAACTCATCCAAGTGCGCTAAGAGACAATATGGCAAAAGATTGCAGCAACTTGGTGCTTACTAATGGACGAGTATGAGAGAGTCAAAGATGAATTTCAGGGTATACAAGTATGGTGGGTTTCGAGCAAAGTGATGCCACCACCACAGTCCATGTATCCTCAGCAAGAGAGAAGGTATTGAAGGCTCACGTTTCATAAGCGGTACCGGGAGATCATAACTGAGGCTTACTTGAAGCATGTGATACAGCAAGGGAAAGAAATTACGGTGAGACACAGGAAGCTTTACACTAATGATTCAGGAAACAAGTGGCAAATCTACAAGCAGACCACGTGGAGCCATATAGTGTTTGAGCATCCTGCCACAGTCGAGACGTTAGCCATGGAGCCTGCAAAGGAGATTATAGAAGATCTGGTGACTTTCAGCAAGAGCAAGGATTTCTATGCCAGAACTGGGAAGACGTGGAAGCGAGGGTATCTTCTTTATGGTCCACCGGGGACCGGAAAGTCTACCATGATTGCTGCAATGGCTAACTTGTTAAACTATGATGTTTATGATCTCGAGCTCACAGCTGTGAAAGAAAATACCGAGCTTAGGAAGCTTTTGATTGAGAGTACTAGAAAATCCATCATAGTGATTGAAGACATAGATTGCTCGCTTGATCTGACTGGTCAGCGGACTAAGAAAGAAGAGAAATCTCCAGATGAGGACAAGGAGAAGTCGGAGAAAGAAATTCGCAAAGAACATAAAGAAGAGAGCAGCAGCAAAGTGACACTTTCTGGGTTGTTGAATTTCATTGATGGGCTATGGTCTGCTAGTGGAGGGGAGAGGCTTATTGTGTTCACTACTAATTACGTGGAGAAGCTTGATCCTGCTCTGACAAGAAGGGGAAGAATGGACAAGCATATTGAGCTATCTTACTGCATTTTTGAGGCATTCGAAGTGCTTTCAAGGAATTACCTGAGACTTGAAGCGCATCCTTTGCTTGATAAAATTGAAAGCTTAATGAAGGAGACCAAGATCACACCAGCAGATGTTGCAGAGAACCTCGTGCCCAAGTCCCCTTTGGATGATGCAGAGAAGTGCCTTTCACGCTTAATTCAAGCTCTTGAGGAAGCAAAAGAAGCAGCAGAAGCTACAGAAAATGATGAGAGAAGCATCCACAAAAAAAGCTCAAGCAGCTACCAAGGCAGCAGAGGTCCCTGCCACGGAAGATGTTGCCCAACCACAAGAAAATAGTCACCGAAATGCCAAAATATGAATTAGAACTAGCAGTACCATCAGTTGTATTAATTCCCCTTGACGTTTTCTGGTCCAAGGTTGCAGTGCAGAGGTTATAATCAAGCAGAAATTTAAATTAAAATCTGCACCCACAAATCCATTGGGGTCTTAACACTATTCATGCAGTTGCATCATATAAGAGTTACAAATATCATGATATAGTTTAATTGAGTCAAACTGGCATAAAAATCTGGGCATTAAAATCCAAAAAGGATGATAATTACAACGTAGGAAAAATGTTAAATTGGAAAGTGATACAATAATTACCTTTCAAGGGAGGATGATCCATCACATACAGAAAACAATGCCCTGACCTGATCATTTTATCAACACAACCAACCAAAATGTTCATGAGGCAGATCATAGCCACGATCATGAAAGATTAAACTATAGGGCCTGAACATCTAAAAGCCAAATCTTTCAGCTACAATATCAGTTAAGGTTATTGTACATTAATTGGATAGCATAAGTAACCCCAGTGAACTCTCATTGACCCGTTGTAGGCTTCTATGAATGTAGACATGCTAAAAAATGACTACCTAATCTACAGAACTCTCAGCATCAAGTTGCTCCTTGCTGCAAATTGCATTAAGGTTGTTGCTTAGCTTATGCCATGGAAGAACCCAGACGGTAATTTCCTCCACAGGCTTATCACAAAATTTAATAACATTTTACTATCATACATTGAGCTTCTTTTCCAATAGAGAGTGAACCTCAAAAATCATTTCTATCTTCATCTTTCATTACCGTGTTTGGACTATCATCAAAACCAGAACCCGGTGCAAGTTCATTGAGATCAAGGAAACGTCTTTTTCTTACACCCTCAACTTCTTCTTGGACTGGGCTATTCGATTCCTCAGGCGGCTGATTTTGCTCTTCCCGTGCTATCACGGTGTCACCTTCAACAGGCTGATCAACTTTCATATTTTGCTCATCATCATTGCCATCAGAATCTCCACTTTGACTTCTGGCTGAATACTCTCCATTCTCACTTGCATCTGAGTGCTCATCTGATGCATTTGATTTCTCGCGTTTTATTGACTCTGTTTCTGACTCAGACAGCTCATATTGTCGGTAATTAATCTGGTTTCGGGTGGCTCTTCTACTGCGTCTAAGACCTGACTGGATCTCATCAACAGACCTTAATTTTGTTTCCCTGCGTGTACGCCCTGGCAATTTCTTGAATTTTTGGGGCTCATCACTATCCTCACTGACACTCAAGGAACCCTCTTCTTCGTCTTCTTCCTCCTCCTCTTCACCATTTTCATCATCCCACTGATACTCTTCATCCCCTTCGGAGCTGCTAGACAGCCTCTTCTGCTTACGTTTCCTCAAGTATTCATCATCATAGACAGCTTCTCCAACTATATCATCATCACTGTCAAAGTCTGCCTCGTTATCTGAAACTGCCTCAACAAACTCTTTTGCTGAATACCGTTGAGGCCTCTGTCTTCGTCTATTGCTGCAAGCCATTATGCAATGATAAGTTTATGTGCAAGATCAAGAAAACATTGTAAGTTCTGAAAGACAGAAACTTATATTACCTCCGGTCCAAACCTTCAGATTTATGGTCTTCATCCATGTCATCGTAATCAAGAGAATTAGGAGATGCAGCACTGAAAGTGCCATGTTGCGATGCATGTGAAGGACCACTCCATTTACCATTTGTAGAAGCTTCAGGTTTAGAAAAACCTTCTCTCCTGTGAACAGGTTCTGGGGATGGTGGTTTGCGCCTAAAAAAAGTAAAGAATGAGAGAGATTGATATTCCATGGCTGAAGATAAAATGAATTCCTCCAAGCATGGGAACGAAACAAATAAATGATGAATGTCCATGATCAGTAGCTTACTTTGTTATTTTGATAGCCTCATTGATTGACCGATCATAATCATCTGCAAAATATATTTGATACAGCAATCAGACTGCCCATTGTTGTATGAGAACAATTATTACTATAATAAAAGCACATCCTAATTTAGAAGTGCTCATCAGCCAGAACAGATGTCTGAAAGTTCAGCAAAACTGAGGTAACATATGAAAGTTTTATTCAAATTAGAATTTCAAGAACATTAGAGGGATGAAGTTGCAAAAAGTAGATTTCCCGGTTTACTTTCCAATGTTAATATAAATTCTCTGTTCAACATCCCTCAAGTTCCCAAAAACAAAACTCCTGGAATGGTAAACATAGAGAACTAGGCATTATAGGTAAAATCTACTTTGAGAGAAATAGTAATAGGAAAATACAACAGGTGTCGAGAGTAATCAATTACAACAGCTAATAAATCTATTGCCACTGCATGTTTCATAAGTTTTCTTTGCTTACCAAAAGTATATGTAACAGGCTTTCTATCACGGAGTGAACGTCCTGGTGCAAGTCCATCTATGTTCAAGAAATTATCAAGAAGTAAAGCCTGCCTATGTTGCTTTTTCAGCAACCTCTCTTTCCTCTGAGCAAACACAAGTATAAAAGAAGGAATCCTGAATATGATTTCTTTTTAGGAAAAGAGAACTTAAAGCAGATTTCAATCAAGAATACCTAGAGGCAAGAAAGAAATAACGTTTCTTTCTTGATTGATGAAATCCAATTACCTAAAACATGTTAATCACTAAGCAATTTTCAGTACCTTGTAAACCTTCTCAATCTCGGGAAGCATGTCATTCTTTAATTTCTTCCCCAACGAAGCCTCTGTTCTATTTTTGCTAGTAAAGAGCTTCTCCTGCAGCAGTTTAAAAAAGCCTCAATGAGGAACAATACCCCCACAAAAGTATATAGCAAATGGCCACGTTAGAAACCATCAGGTGGACCAAATGTATTTACCACAACTGGAATACCACTGGCACTAAAAGGTTAGTGTATAGAATTGTTAAACATAGCGAAGTTTCACTGTCAACAACTGAACTCCCAAGATCAGTAAGAAGCTATTTTGAGATAGCAAGATTGGTTCGTAATTAGTGTATCATACCAACTTAATTTTTACTTTGTTTTTTCAGGTTTTTAAACCTATCAAAGGAACTGTCAGCAATGGCAGCTGAGTATAAAATTGTAGAAGAGAAGGCTAGCCCTCACACAAAAAATTAAAAGTACTCATTACAAGTACAATTGCTCTGATGAGACCAGAAAAGGAAAGTGTGGCACAAAGAATGGTATGAAATACAAATCCAAGAATGGTATGAAATAAAAATCCACCAAATGAGAAATCCAAATATGGAACTTGAGAGGGTCAAGGCTCATAGAGGATAGCTTTGACAACATCACCACAATTTGGCATTTGGCCATGAAGTTACAGTTGAAAAAAATGGGTCTAGCTTCTAGACCTCTTGACTGGATATGCGTTTTACATTGTGAATGATAGGTAGTCTCAAAAATTTAACTGCCACTAAAAGGATCCATTATTAAGATGATTTTTTTGATGCACAGCTCAAACATCTATATAGACTTCCTGCAGCCTAAAGAAAATCTCATCCCAATCCATTTTCAACTAACATATGTCAATGGGCACATACAAGCAAACCCTTTATGTACAATCTTGGAATCCATTTTTTCACCGACTTGGATAGAAATTGATTGGAAAACCCACTCTGTTTTAGAGTCAAATTTAACAGGAAGCAGGGAGGGCATCATAATATCTAACTTATACAAGGCCCAGAATCATACAACCTGACATTCTTTGCGCACAATAATTCTCTTTTGTTCTTTACTGTAGTAATCCTCTATTAGATTAATATCTCACATTCTCATCATCCATAATTCGGTTTCATCAATAATCATTACTGCAGGAGAAAGAATCTATAGAGGAGACATATTACAAGGAAGGCACACTGCCACGGATGTCAAGGCACATCACAGATTCAAAACATAATCTCACAACAACACATTATCATCCACACAAAAAAAGAAAGGGAATGAGATATGATCGTGAATTTACCATGAATGCTTGTAGAAATAAATAGAAAAGTTCAGATTATAAAAACCATGACAACCTTGCATCAATACTTGAACAAGGCACAAACACAAAATCATGCCATTGAAGTAACTTACGGAAACATCTTGAAATTCTTCGAAATTAGTTGCAACTGTCTCCCACAGGTATGTCACATTAGGGATGATTTGAGATCCCTTTGCCTTTGCTTTAGCCTTCACCTCAGTTTTTCTTATTTCCCGGTATAACCTTTGACCAATCGTCGGATCATCTTCATACCTGCATCAACAACAAAACTGTAATTGGAGAACTTACGCTACACAAAGGACACAAAAACTACAAAATAATAGGAAAAAAAAAAGAAGAAGAAAAAATCTCTAGTTATAACATTAAAATATCCAGCTGATCATTTCAATCATTATAAAACTGATAAGCAAACACAACCATAGTAAATTAAATGCATCATTAGAAGCTTATCTCCATTACCAGTAATTAATTCCTTGTGAATCACCTCCAATACGTTCCTTGCGAAATAATGAAAGTTGAATGCCATGCTTGAGGGAGTTGTCAATGTAATTCCGTATATCTTCTTGCTGCCAAAGATCACCCAGATTCAATTCCATCGCTATAGAAAAAAAAGTCCAAAGAAACTAGTGCAAAGCAACCAAGATGTTCAAAAAGTTCAAAGACAAATAAAGAAACAAAATAATATCCCAAGAAAAAAATAATAATAAATGGCAAACCCCATCATAATTTCTAGTAAAACATCCCAACAAAAGCTTTCAAAAGCAAGATTTTATTGCAAGCCACAAACTAATTCAGTTTGATAAAAGGAGATAACCTGTGGCAGGTGTTCCTTACTTAGGTGATTAATGGAAGGTTTGACAATAAGGAAATACTTCTATATGGAAATGATTAACATGATTATAAATAAACACAAGGTACTTCTAGAATGATGCGTAGAATACATAATAAAGAACAGCATCTAAATTATTCTGTGGAATACATAAGAGATGAAACTTTTCCTGAGATTACAAGGATGCCAAAGCTTTGTGATGAAAAAGTATTCGACAGCAACAAATAATATTTTGAATAGTGAAGTACATGCATACAGGACACAATGATATTGAGATAAATGAAAAGAATACCAAGTAAATTATCTACCATATATACTACTCTACAGAAAAATAAGGGGCTCAGTTATGCACAACAAAGACAAATAAAACAAGAGTTGGGACCTATTTGATTCAAGCTGAAGGGACTACAAGATGAAACAAATGCCAAAAGGACTGGTGGTCACATTGTACAAAAACAAAGGTAAAAGTTCTTAGAGAGAGTCAAATTCTCCAGAAATTTCATTTATCTGTCCCAACAAAATGGTCATCAAGGTATCATGCTCTGTTCTCCATCCAATCAAACAAATCTTAACATGAATTTAATGCTGCAGTTGACATGTATTGCCAGTTTGAACAGTAAAATGAGAAACCAAGCAGTAGTAAAATGACCAAGAATCCAACAAAATTTTTGCTGCCAGTGACAATACCTCAACACGAATGTCACATAATGCTTTCAGTATCACCACACGGACACTAGGATCAAGTGTTTTATACACTTCAACCTCCACCCTACATTAAGGTGAAAACACAAATCAGAATCTAAAAACATTTGATTCAAGAGTATCCAGGAATGCAAATCTGCTCACCCATGTGAAGCAACCAAGGGAAGTTCCCCATCTGCAACCTGCAAAGACACCAAAGTCATCTTAAAATGATATTCGCAATAGCTAAATCCCCCCCCCACTGGTCCCTTTTTTTTTTTTTGTTCAATACTGTCAACATTAATTAAAAAACAGTATAGTGAATTACCCAGTGCCACCAGTCTCTTAATTTTCTGCACAAAACAGTAACCCAAGTATCTCGTGTAAGGGCCATTCTGGTAACAGGGGGGATTGCCTAAAATGAGATAAATCAAAAGCGATGAGAAATCAATGTTGCAATAGTGCACATCAATGTAATATAAGCTGGCTTTCCATCAGGAAGAGCATAAATATGATCCTGTTGCACCTCAAATACTGCATCAGAATGCAATTTGATTTAAGTAGCAGTTAGCTTTTCCAAGCATAATTTATCATATCAATCAAACCAAACCATAAGAAAAGTTTCCTTTGTCAAATAAGATGACCATACAAAATACCACATATAGTTTGCTGCCAATACATAATTGGGTTTTACCATTTATGGCCAAACTTAGAGCATTTATTGAAAGTTGATATCCCATCTATCTGGTTTTTGGGGTAATGTAATCTAGGCGTTACGTTGCAGGGAAGACATGCCATTATAAAGGGAAATGCATGTTACAAATACAATATCAATCAGAAAATAGTAAATACACAACATATAACAAAGAAAAGAAAAGGATGATGACAAATATGTAACACATTGGTTTGGTGCCCTATCTTCAGTAAATATCAATTAGTTCAAGCATGTGATTTTACAATGCAAAATAGCAACATGTGAAATGCTATACTTCCCAACTAAAACTTAAATACAAATCCATAATGTTTGTTTGCTCTACTTCTAAGATTTAAAACCTTTGCCTTGAAACTCTCAAGCATGAATTCAAACTAAAGCCAGACCATAGATTTGTATAGATAATTAGAAATCAATCCATAAGTCACAGGTGAAGATAAACTGAAAGGAACCAAAAAACATTCTAAAAAATTTCACAGATCACAGCTACATGATAGAACTTCTTTCAAGCATCTCCCATTTTAAAATGATCATCTAGATATAGTGCTCAAAACTGCATGGATAATGGAATTATTTCTGCAGCAATTTATACTTCAGTGGTGAGGAAAAAAAAACACTGGGAGAAACCGCATTAACTAAAAGACCTAACCTAGCAGCATATGCAACCCTAATAAGCTACAGCATACCTAAGAATCATGCAAGTCAATTGTGCACTAGTGAGAATCACAGTACCTCCAAATCAATGATTTCATCAAAATAGGTGATGATATCAGTATAGGAACTCCAGAAACTTGTGATATCATTTCAAATCAAGACAGCAAAATTGATAATATTGTTTAAATTTAAAAGAAGTTCCTGCATGAAAAATTGTAGGTTAGCAGTACCATTCCCTATCCAAAATATGATCCAAGTCATCTTGCACCTTTTATGTTGTAAAACACCATATTTGCTTCCAAAATTATGATAGCTAATCATGTTTTTTTCCCTCTCTTTCTCTGTGGAGAATAATTTATCCTCCTGTGGGGATAGCCAAAAACAATAACTATTCAGGGTTATCACTTTACTATCAAACTTGAGAAAACCCTAGTCTGATTTTAAAGGTGCACACCAGCAACATCACATGAACTCAAGTTGGGCAAACAAATTACTGCTTCTTCCTGTTAGACTACAAAAGACTAGCCATTTATCCAGCAAATATTTAGGCATGTTTCCACCTACATATCACGTTTTGCAACTTTCTGGAGGCAACTTATTTGAAATTATAGTGAATTCCCAACACCTATGACAAATCTTTCGACATGTCTGACTTGAGGGCCCCAAAACATCCACAGATTCAAGAAGTTGTTAAGGATACCAACTCCAGTGGTATCTCTGGTGACCAATGATACCAAACTTCCTACAAGTAATAATTTCAGATCAGCCTATACAAGCCTTGAACATGTGGCACATATGATCTCAAGCAGTCCCTAACAGATAGAAGCAAGAGCCTAAACTAAAACCCACAAAACTCCAATTTATCTTTCTATTGTAAAATAAACACTGCGCATCCAACCGCATACTTCAAAGGTAAAGTTCCATAATGGAAGAAACAAGAGAAAGCAGCATTCAATACTCAAATTGACACATTAAAAAAAAAGTTATTTGTTTAAGGTATTTAATCTCCCATGAAAATGCTATTGTGCAACAATCAACTTTGTTCGCAGCAGTAGAAAATGAAAAAAAAAAAAAGACAAATAATTTGATGTTACCAACTAACATTGGACCCTCAGCAAAGTAAAAAATATTTGCTGTAACTTCAGCTTCTAAAGATGCAGAACTCAAGAGGTTCCATCCATCCATCCAAAGCAAGGACAAAAAAAAAGTTGTTGAAGTTGAAAAGGGAAGGAAAGCAAGCACTAAACCTTTAACAAAGGCATATGAATATCCCCCAAAGTATCATTAGGTGTAATCAAAGCTGTCTCAAACTCCTCAGCTGAGAACTCCACTGTTATATTCAATAGATGCCTAAATACCTGAACCATCAACAATTTTAATGATATTTTTTTTCTAAACAAATCAAAGTCTCCAAGAAATTAGCAAAACCCCAAAACCAAAAAAAAAAAAAACTTACATTTAAAAAATGGAGTACTGAAGCTAATTCCCACATGGAGCGGAGGCTCCACCTCGGCAACTGTGCCGGCTCAGGAGGGGCCACCAGCTGCGTCACGATCTTGCTACTTCCACCACTGCATTGCTCTTTCTGCTGCACCGAAGACTTGTCTAACTGCTGTTGCTGTTCCTGCTTCTTCGGCTTCTGCTTCCGCTCGATCACCGCCTGCTGTTGCAGCCTCGCCGCCGCCCGTATTGTACAAGCTCGCGACGGCCGATTGCTCCTGTTAACAGGCGGGGTTTGGGATTGGGCTTGGGCGTCGTCGTTTAGAGGAGTTTGGGCGTCGTTTTGGGAGATCGGTGAAGGCGAGGGTTGTTCCCGAGACATGGTTAAGGAGAGAGAGATCGAGAGGGTTTATGTTAGTTAATGTAGGATTACATGTAGACGATCCTCGATGTTTGCAGAGAGAGGGAGAGATGGAGGACCTAAGGTCCTAACCATCATCCATCCAATAATTAAATTAGTATTATTATAATTATGTTTGTGATTTTTAATGCTTAATAATGCCCTAATATTTATTATTGGAGGTGGAAAAAGAAAAAAAAATTAGGGAGACTAAGGACTTGTGATTGTGAAGTTGGAGGGTGTCTGTCGAGAGAAGGAAGAAGGAGAATGAGGGGACAATAGCCTGCGAATTTGGGGGAGAGTTTTTTTGTTGGGGGGTTATTACCTTTTTAACCCAGGGCTTATATTGGGTGTTCAATTTGGGTTTTTTTCTTTTTTAAAAAAAATCCTCATTTGTTAGGTTTTTTAATGATGATATATATTCGATAAGATAATTTTGGCTTGGTTGATTTTATTTTGGGCTGGGTTAGGGTAATTTCTAATTAATACTGGTTTATCATTACAAATTATAATTACAAAATTAAAATAAAATAAAAACTAAAAATATAAGTAAAACACTTACGCTCCAGACTAATTAGATTGAAATAATATAATTACTATTTCACTTTTTTATAACAAAATCATATAACTTGTAGTTGGGATAATAAATATTTTTTTCATTTGATTCATTTGTAATTATTATATTACTCGGAAATAAATTGGTTTTTTTATATTATATTTACATGAAATGATTAAATTATTTTAAAAAAATAAAAAAATTAAACCAACATTCTGGAAATTTTTTGTATTTTTACTTAAAACACAATTAAATATCTATATTATTCTTACAATCAAAAAATTTTTAACTTGCATTCAGTGTCATTTTCATTTTTCTATCATAATTTTTTTGTTATTATCAAGTTCACTTATGAGTGATTTAGTAATTCAATGAACATAAATTTTATTAAAAACAAAGTGGTTGATGTGTTTGTTGCACGCATTAGCGCGTGGGTAGTGGTTGCACTCTTCAGGTGGCCAAACATAAGCTTTTGAGGCAGCATTGGAACCTCCTTGGTGACCTCTCCATGCATAGACAGCACGTGTGGTCAACGGATCTTCGATTTGATGTTGACGGCCTTTTCTTTTCTTTTTTCTCTCCTCCTCAATTTCCATGTGCGGTCATTCAATTTTTTTCTTTTAAATTTGGTTTATGTTCTTTTGATTACTATTTCTTTTCTTTGAAAAAATATATAAAATTAGATTTTTTTTTTCAATTTCATCCTCCTTTTATTTTTTAATATGTTAGATTTGGTTATCATTCTTTTGGTTGCTTTTTTTTTTTTTTTGAGATCATTTTTAAAACTGATTTTTTTAATGATTTTATCCTCCTTTAATTTTTTTCTTGTAATATTTTATTCTCATTCTTTTGATTGTTGTTTTCTTTACTTTGATAAACTTTTTAAATTGATATTTTTTTTCTCATCTTATCCTTCAACATTAAATTAGTTGAGAATTGAAATTTTTAATTGAGTCAGGTTCTAGGATTTAACAAGCTGTGAGTCTAAGATATTAACTTAGGTTTAGGACATTCGTCTTGGTTTGTTTGTTTGTTTCCCCCCTTTTAAAACCTCAATATTTTTTAGTTTCATCCTTAAATATTTATTTAATTGGAGGTTGGGCTCCATTATTTTTTGTTTTTATTTCCTATAGGATTTTTCATTTTATTTTGAAAATAACTCGGGTTATCTCGAGTCTTTTTATTTGTCGTTCTTTGTTAAATTTATGTATTTTTAAAGATATTTTATTTTTAAATTAATTAAATATAAGCATGAGATCTTTGCTTCATGATATTTAGTTTAGTTTGCTTTTCAGGTCATTGCTCTCACGGCGCGTATAGCCTCTTTCAATGTCATTGTGCAGCCTTTCACAGTGGCATTAGAATCATTTCAGTGAGCTCTTTCTAGTGGTGGGGTAGTGTCTATAACAAAGCGACGATGAGTCTTCAACTGGCTTTTCTTTCTTCTCATCTTGAGTATGATATTAGCAACTTATTTTTTTATAGTTAATTATTACCAAAAAAGTTTTTTGCTTTTATTTACTATCGATGTTTTTTTTAATCATATTATTAAATTAATTGAGCTTATTAAACTTAGTCAAGTTAATAAATGATGTCTCATATTTTTCTTGCTTGTTAAAAAACATTGGCATTACCTAAACATTCTATTTCTTTATGTAAAAGAAAATTTGACCCAACCAATAGCATAATGCAGACCACCTATCTAGTTACAACAAAAGTTGATTAGTGTTTATCTACTGCTTGTTTACCTTAACCTGGTTTGATTTGATTTAGCTTATATATAGTGTTGTCTCCTCTTTAAGCTTGCAAGGGTTGGCATTGTGCCAAGTTTTATTATGGTATTGCACAAGGTCGAGTAAATTAATAGAATTAATAACTCTGAGATGTGTAGCTCAATTGGTTAGGTCCTGGATTTGCTCCCCAGAGATCACCGGTTTGAGTCCCACAAACATCAGGGCCACTAGAGGTTTATATAGTCGTTAACTTCAGGGGCCGTGGGATTAGTCAAGGTGCACGCAAGCTAATTCGAACACCTACATTAATCTATAAAAAAATTAATCGAATTAATTAGAATACTTGTCAAAACTGATTTGAGATGAATTGAATTGAACAATTTTTTTAAAAGAATTTCAATAAAAAATTTAAAATATATTTTATTCAATTTCAATTTCAAATTTTAAAACAAAATAATTCACACGATTCGAATCGAACCTAAAAAAACACAAGGCTTATTACATCAAAGTCCGATAAAAAAACGCTAAAGGTTCATAAATTCAAATTGGACTTATGTAGTTTTAACAAATATAAAATCAAATCCAACTGATAGATTTAGTTCTTTCATTCGGTTCAAAATTTTGAAAAATAATTCAGTTTAATTGAATTATTTTGGTCCAAACTGAATCATTTGAACAAATGCTAATCCAATATCGTACTGCCTTAGTTTGCTTTTTCTTTTTTGGACTATCTTCTTAACCTGGTTTGATTTGAGTTTGCTAATCCTACAAACCCTTACCATGTAAGGACTTGAGTAAAAGGCTATGAAAATGTAAATAAAAATTAAATTAAATTCATGTACATTGATAAAACTTTCTTCTTGGTTTACACTTGAAAAAAAATGGCTTGATCTGAAGGCTATAACATGATCTTTCTTTTGGTTATAACAAAAGTAATTAACAGTAAATATATCGTGAGAAATTTTACTAGAAGGTTAAACACATGGTACTTTGTGATTGGTTACACACACACACTAATATGTATTTTTGTTAAAAAAAAATTCATCTAAACTAATAAATTGATATGTTATTTGCACGAGTAATAAAAAAAACTAGATTTTCATCAAACTACCCTTGTGAAAATTTATTTGAAATGATTTATTAATTTGTTTTAGTTAATGAGTTTTATTTATGAAACATTATTTTAAATATTTGTCATTATATAAGATAAATAATTATTTTATATTAGACAAATAATTGTTTTTTAATATTTTGGATTTTCACAAACCCCTATGAACTACTTTTTAATATTTTATCATTATCACTCCTAGAATATCACTCCGGTTATATCATAGTTTGCTCTCTATCTCTTTTTTAATTTGTGTGCACACACACGCGCGCGCTGAAAATCATAAATATCACTACTATAAATACTAAAATTTATGTTAGAAACTCAAATCCATAAATTATAATAAATTAGCTAACCTTCCCTAGATAGAAGAGAAAATTCAGCATTATACATAAGGTAAGGTCAAGCTTACAATAAGCTTATATACCCTCCCATCAAATTCAACATACATTTTTTTTTTACATTTTGGAAAGGTACTAGTTTTATAAATTGCGCTACATTACAGATATGTTAACTTTTTAATATAAAAATAGAAGATGTCGATGTTATGGATACATTTTTTAGTATCATGATTTTTTTAATTGAGAAATAAAAAGATAGTGTTTACATTTAATAAAACAAATCATGAAATAACATATATAAAAAAGAGTTGTTAATACTTTCTCTCTCTTTAATTTTTTTTATGATTTTCTCTCTCCTTTCTCAATATGTAGGGATTAAAACGTGAAAAATAAAGTTTTGGATCGAAATGTAAATTGCTAAAATAACATGGACCAAATAATACATAAAACAAAACTTCAAGGACCAATTTGAAGTTTTCCATGTTAAAATAAAAATGGGATCCGTTTTGTTTTATTGTTTATCTTGGTCATAATTCTTTAAGTTTATTTTTTTAACTACAACCTAAGATTCTATTTGTTAAATTTTGATCTTTAATTTAATGTTGAAATATTCTTGGATATTTCACATATGTGACAACTTGAAAAAGAAAAAACTCTCAACACATGAAAACATGTTAACATAACTCGGAAGGATAAGATTGCAAAGAAATAAAGTTAAATGACCAAAAAAAAAAAAGATAATTATTTATGTGAACAATGCAATCTACAGTGCAATTTAGTATGCATATATAGTGATTGACATTGTTTTTCTTTTTCTATATCTTTTAGTTTATTTGATAATATATATAACTAAACTAATGCTAGTTCCAATGATGATGACATTATGTATTTAAAAGTACAAATAAAATTTTAAAAACTTACTATGTTTGATAATGAATTACCTTATACGGGATGTGATTGATTTGGTTTCTATAAATACATATAAAATATATATGAATCAACATAAAAAAGAATTCAACTTTAATAAACATTCTAACAATTTATTATTGTTTTATCATTTAAAAATAAACTTTTTTTTTTTGTTTATTTTAACATACACTAATATTGTTTCAAAAAGATACAAATCTATTAAATTTATCACTCACTCTAACAATCTTTAATATGAATATTTTTTTATCTAAATAAACCATGAAGTAGACACAAGAAAAATAACAATTTACTTGGAACCTTTCCTAGTGAAAACTATTGAATTTACCCAGCTATGCAGTGACCATAATTTTTTGAACTATTTAGCCTTTCGTGTATACCTAAACAATAAAGATCACATGATTCCTCTTCTTATAATTTTGATTTTCATAGTTGTGTTCATTTTAATCTCAAACATGTCCTAGTTTGTATGAGTGTGTTTTAAAGAATTTCGGATTTTCAATTCTCATAGAAGTGACTTCATTTCAAACTCATATAGATGATTTCTTATTAAGAGTATTCTACAACACTCCACTTGAATTTATCAAGCTATAAGAATCATTAAAAGCTTAACTTATTCTAGTTTTCACCATATGCAATATTATTCATCATAAGAATGGATAAGAGACTAATCAATTAGGTTGGGTTGACATCTTGTGAATTCTTTAAATATAGGCTTTAGTCTCATTCTTCTTGGTAATTTATTAACTTTCTCTCTTGTTAAGTCTTTTATAAATGGATCTATGATACTATCCTTTAATTTTATGTAATTAATAAAGATAATTTCATTTAAGAGTAATTACCGTACGATATTATATCTTTGACAAAAGTGTTGAGATTCACCATTACACATACTATTTTGACAAATAGTATATTGATTATCACAATGTATACATAAGCATAAATTTTGGCTAACTTGATATATCTTCTAAAATGTTTCGAAGCCATTTTGCATCTTTTTCAATTATAAACTTAGAATCCATAACGAATCTGGTTATACATGTTTGTTTAGAGAATTTATAAGATACTACAACTTTTTTAATGGTAAAGATAAATCCACTTATAGATTTTGATTCTTTAGAATTAGATACTTCAATTGCCCTTCAAGTACAATTGAATATCTTGTGCAATATAGTTTATATTTTAAGGTGTATCTCAGATATCCAAGAATGTTTATAATGACCTTCCAATAATCCTTTTTAGGGTTACTTATATGCACTAAGTTTGTTAAACATATATGTTATGCCTGGTCTAGTGTAATTCATGGGATACATAAGACTTCTAATGATACGTGAATATTTTACTTAAGATATTTATCACGGTATATTTTTTTATAGATGTCTATTTACATCAATTGATGTTTTATCTATATTGTTCTCATTTTTATCAAATTTGTCAATAATCTTATCAATGTAATGATATTGAGATGATATTAAGCCATCATGTATTTTAGAAATTCTAATTCCTTAAATCACATATGTTACACTCATATCTTTTATATCAAACTTATTAATTAGCATTTTCTTAATAGTCTTAATGATATTAGTATTACCATCCAAGATTAGTATATCATCAATGGTATAGACAAACAATGATATATGTTATATTTATATTTTTTTTACTTAAACACATTTATCATATTCATTAATGTGAAATCTATTTGATAGCATTACGTTGTCAATTTTTCATACCATATTTTTTGTGTTTGTTTTAAAGCATACAAAGATTTAACAAGTTTACAAACATGCATTTCATATCCTTGTACTTTAAATCTATTTGGTTGTTCTAAGTATATTTCTTCATTTAAGACCTTATTCACAAAAATGATTTTAACGTCAATTTAGTATATCTCAAGATTGTTAAGCAAAACCATAACGATTAACATATAAATTGACATTATTCTTGTAATTGGTGACTAAGTATCAAAATAGTCCAAGCCTTTCTTTACTTGTAACTCTTTATTGCCAGTCTAGCTTTGAATAAATCCATAACTTTTATCTTCCTCTTAAATATCCATTTGCACTCCAATGATTTATTTTTAAGAAGATCCATTAGTTTCTATGTTTGATTTTGCATTATGGATTATGTCTCATTATTGATGGCCTTTTTCCATAATAATTCTTATGGAGTTGACATTGCTTTTTTTTTTTAAAAAAAAAAAAAGAAAAAAAATATTTGAGGCTCATTTTCTAATAGATAAGTTATAATATTAGAGCCAAAAGTTTTAGATATTTTAGCCCTTCTACTTCTTCTAGATTTTTCTTTCTCCTTAACTTCTCAAAGATCACTATTAATGGACTTATTAGCTCTCATAATAGTTTTTTTTTTCTTATGCATTTTTACATGAAAAAATATTTTTTAAAAAATGATGCGTTTCTAGATTCAATTATTATATTAATAAGAATATATATAAAATATTTGACTTATGTATAAGAAAAAAGATGAGCAAAACTATTGTTAGCATATCTTATGAATATGTAATTAATAGTTTTAGGTCCTATTTTGACTTTATTAAATGGAGGAACCATGACTTTGGCTAGACGTCCCACTCTTTCATGTATTTAAATGATGGTCTTATACCCTTTTATGATTCATATGGTATCTTATCTAATTTTTTTAGGGGTTTTTTATTCATAATATAATTTACTGATAAAATAACCTTCCTTATAAGTTTTAAGGTAATTCTAAACTTATTAATATAGAATTTATTATTTCTTTCAGTGTTTAGTTCTTATGTTCAACAATATCATTTTTTGTGGTGTATAAAGAGCCTTAGTTTGATGGATAAGGCCAAGTTCAGAACAAAATTCATTAAAAGGTGAATCATATTTTCCATGTCTATCACTTCTTATCACCTTGATATTCTTACTAAATTGATTTTCAACCTCATTTTTGAAATGTTTGAACACTTTCAAGGTTTTTTATTTGCTTCTTAGCAAATAGACGTAACAATATCTTATACAATCATTAATAAAAGCGAGACAAGAAAAAGATTTTTTTGAATATCACATGCATAAACCACGTTGTTTATAGTCCATCTCTTTCTTATACATCATTTTTAACACCACATTTCCATGCATTAGGATCTTGCACATTAGGATCTTGCACATAAAGAGTTGCCCATAAACAACTACTTTTGATCACTAGTTATTATAAACTTAGAAAAAATCTTCATATTAGAACATGTAAGATAAGTGCTCTAATATCAACTTACCAATCTTTAGGATTGTCCACCAAGTTCACTTCTAACACAGTTACAACAAGCTTTATATCTTTGTCATCAACGCTTTGAATCATATTGGCTTGTGTATTCTTTGATTTTCAATAATGATAGTCCTTAGCATAATGTCCTCGCATGTTATGAATAAAGCCATAAATATTTTTATGTCAACATCATCAGTCTTATACTTCTTATCCAAGACTCTCACAATATTTCAACAATTTTGATTGAACTATGTATGTTATATAGAGTGTTGTCCCCCCTATTAAGAATAAAATTCTTTCATATAAAGCTTGAGTGCTTCCATGTTTTTACTATATCAACCGTGGTCAAATATTATTCTTTTTCATTAAGAATTAGAGCCTCCTATAGTAAGAACCATGTAGGAATCAAAGTGGTCAAGTAGAATGATAATTTTTGTTGCCATCTCTTAAAGTCCACACCACTAAACATTTTAGGCTTTTCTCCATGTGGAGCATGTGCAAGAATAGAGTTAGTTTGTAGAGGCAATTGAGGCAACGGGATCTATTAGGATAATCGGTGAATAAATTTTATTAACACTAGTTTTAGACATTTATTATCACAATAATAAAATCAATTTTATAATATTTCTAGATATGCATCAAACTCATATAATCTCAAAATAAAAGAACACTTGAATAAAAATTAATTAAAACAAATCATAAATTATGTGCGTTTGTGTGTGAAACAAAATATGTATAAAGAACGTATAGTAGCCTAGGGGGTAATGGTTATTCTTGTTTAGTTAAGAATGTTGGATTCAATTCTTAACAAAGACAATTTAAACTCTTCTTTTATCTATAAAGTTATGCATGTGTGCATGCGTGTATATGAAACTAAAAGTATATATGGTGATTGTAGTATAGTTTTACAAACTAAAAGTCGCAAGTAGAAATAGAAGACAATAATATTTTTTTCCCTTCAAGACAAGCAATCAAATTGTCTTTCAAGATATATATATATAACCAGATTAGACATGTATAAAATAGGAAAAATAAGATAAATTATTTTGAGATTGTTGTTCCCTTGTAATTAATCTAATTTATACAAATACATATAAAACATATATGAATCAACATATAAAAGAATTTAACATACAAATTTATTGACATAAAATGAACCTATAAATGTATATTGAGTCAAGAATCAATCATTTGGTCTTAAAATAATTTAATGCATGCCCTTTAGTGCTTACAGTTTGATTACAATATTGTTTTCTAGGTCTACTCAGTTTTTTACTTCTAATAGCACAAATAAAAAAAAATAACAAATCATATTTCTAGGTACATTTTTAAAAAAGGCTAGGCAAGCCTGGTCTTAGAAGAACAAGTCATTGTACATAGTCTAAAGTAAAAAAAGTCAAGCGCGCATGGGCTTGAAAGGCCAGGGCCAGATGCTTGGTTTCATTTTTATTAAAGAGACTGAATGACACGTTGTCTGTCTAGAAAGACAATGTGACATCTACTTGAATATTTTTCAGTCATTTTTTATGTCTAGAAAACAAGATTTGAGTTTCTTTCACCCAAAAAAAACATCTTAAGACCTTTAATAACCCTATTTTCAACCTCAAAACACTATCAATTCACTCAAAAAATCTTAAATCAACATGATAAAAAAACCCTTTGCGTGCTCTTATTTTTTTTTTTTATATGACTAGAGAGCAAAATCACCTTTATTAATTTTTTTTTAAGATGAACTTATTAATGCCAGAGATTAGTTTTTTTGTGGTCGAAATGTGACTAGTCAAAAACTTTTTTTCTCATGTTCATTTTCAAAGGCTTTCTTCCTTCTCTATCTTAATACAAGATTGTAAAGTGATGAAAATGAAATTTGAGGACCCAAAATAAAAGCATAAAACGACGGGACCAAGTTAATGGAAATAAAAAAAATCAGAAATCAAAATGTACTTTTCGCGCTCAAGTAACAACGAAAAATGCACAATTTTCCTAACGTGCAATCCACTATTTCTTTAGGTATAGGAAAACAGTAAAAAAGCTATGGAAAAGGCTGTTATCTTTTAGTTTATTTTATAATAATTTATAATTATAATAATATAATTATAATTTTAGCTTATTTTATAATTGTAATTATAATATAATACATACTATCAAAATAGAGGTGAGTAAAAAAATTGAAAAACCGAGAAAACAAAAAAAAAATAATTGAAAAAACTGAACCGTAAAAAAAAACCGATTAGAATTTTGAAAAAACCGACTGGTTCGGTTCGGTTTTACAAGCCTGAATCGAAAAAACCAAACCGAAAAAAACTAAGTCAAACTGGAAAAACCAAGTCAAACTGGTTTGAACCGGTTTTTGTTTTAAAAAACCGAACTGAACCAAAACCAGTCGGTTTGAACTGGTTTCGAGTTAGTTTTTTTTTTAATAAAAACTAAACCGAATAGATAGGTGTTGTGATCGTGTAAATAATACCCTTCTTGATCAAATATATATATATATATATATATATATATATATATATATATATATATATATATATATATATATATATATATATATATATATATATAGATTTT
>Ga0307517_10004617_pt1 | contig 21090 bp, 14 predicted proteins | sample 23_EM_MG_FD_194515 | JGI IMG/M metagenome (GOLD analysis project Ga0307517, IMG submission 194515) | Populus trichocarpa ectomycorrhiza microbial communities from riparian zone in the Pacific Northwest, United States - 23_EM | ecosystem: Host-associated > Plants > Roots > Unclassified | place...
TTGGAAGACTATCAAGTTTGAAAAGATTAGACCTCTCCCATAATTACCTTAATGGTAGTGTTCCGGAAAGCGTTGGGCAGCTTTTCAATCTTGAGTTTTTGAATATCCATAACAATTCATTGAGTGGCATAGTTTCTGAACGTCACTTTTCAAAGCTCGCCTCGTTGACTACCTTGTATTTGTACCTTAACTCACTAGTTCTTGATCTTCGTCCCACTTGGGTACCTCCTTTCCAAATTCGAGAGCTTGCATTGTTTTCTTGCAAAGTTGGACCCCAATTTCCACAATGGCTCCAAACACAGAAAAATCTGTCAATATTAGAGATGTCTAACACTAGCATTTCGGATAGAATTCCAGAATGGTTTGAAAGCATTTCCTCCAGTATTGTACTATTGGACTTGTCTCGTAATCAAATTGGAAAAAACTTGCCAAAGCTGAGAAAATCTTTGGATGCTTCTTCCAGATTCATTTACTTGTATTCCAACAAGTTCGAGGGTCCTCTAACTCCTTTTCCTTCAGATGTGATTGAATTAGACGTCTCCAACAACTTTCTCCGAGGCCAAATCCCCCAAGATATTGGCAACATGATGCCACGATTGACCCTGTTCCATCTATCCAGCAATTCCTTAAATGGGAACATCCCAGTTTCTTTATGCAAGATGGGGGGATTACGATTTCTTGATCTCTCAGAAAATCAGTTTTCAGGAGGAATTCCTAATTGCTGGAGCAAGTTGCAGCATCTACGCGTGATGGATCTGTCTAGTAACATTCTGGATGATCATATTCCAAGTTCTCTGGGTTCTCTACAGCAACTTCGATCTTTACACCTGCGAAACAATAGTTTGCAGGGAAAAGTACCTGCGTCGTTAGAGAAGCTAAAACACTTGCACATTCTTGATCTCAGTGAAAATGTGCTAAATGGTACTATTCCTCCATGGATAGGTGAAGGGCTATCTTCACTGTCAGTGCTTGATGTTCATTCCAATAGGTTTCAAGGTGAGATTCCTCAGGAACTTTGCCACCTCACTTCTCTTCGCATTTTGAGCTTGGCACACAATGAGATGACCGGAACTATTCCCTCCTGTTTTCACAACTTTACTGGAATGATTGCAAATGAGTTCTCAGTGGAAGAACAATGGCCATACGGTCCTACGATATTTGATGATATTTTTGGGTTTCAGTCTGTGGTATATGTGGAGAACCTTTGGGTTTATATGAAGGGAATGCAGCTGAAATACACCAAGACACTTCCGTTTCTCTTTTCCATTGATCTTTCAAGAAACAGGTTTGTTGGAGAGATTCCAAATCAGCTTATGAATCTGTTGGAGCTACGAAACCTGAATTTATCTAGAAACAATTTTAAGGGGCAAATTCCTTGGAAGATTGGAGATTTGAGACAGTTGCAATCGCTTGATTTGTCTAGAAATGAACTTTCTGGCTTAATTCCTACAAGCCTTTCTCAATTGAATTTCCTAAGTGCCTTGAACTTGTCATTCAACAAGTTATCTGGACGCATTCCATCAGGAAATCAGCTCCAAACTTTAGATGAAAAATCCATCTACGCTGGGAACAGTGGACTTTGCGGGTTTCCACTTGACGACTGCCAAGAAGTGGCACTGCCTCCTGATGAGGGAAGACCAGAAGATGAGTTCGAAGTTCTTTGGTTTTATGGCGGTATGGGAGTGGGTTTTATGACTGGATTCGTAGGAGTTTCCAGCACTCTATATTTCAAGGATTCCTGGAGGGATGCGTTATTTCGATTAGTTGACAAAATTTACAACAAGTTCCGAGTGATGATTGTGGTAAGCAAAAACCATCTACCAAGAAAGATTTATGGAGACAGATTTGGAGGACATGCTTGAGAAGGTTAGTTCATGATCTCTCTTTCTATTATTGACTTGCCTTTGAGAAATCTTGACAACCCTGCTCATACTAACGGTGTTGTAAATTCTTTTTGCTACAGCATATATTGAAAGAAAAGTTGAATAAAGCTATGCTCAAACTCAGGGGAAGCATAGTTGTGCTGTGATCGATCTATGATGTCTGAGCCTGGATGGATTAGAATCCATTTTCGACATCTTGCCTCAATACTAGTGATGCTAGATGAATGTCACTGGAACGTATGTAGATTTATGTTATAGCTTACAATACCCATAATGAATGGAGAGTTTTTCTGAAACTTGTTTGAGAAAGTTCAGTTATAATTGTGATTGGTAACTAATAGCCAGTGCTGTTTCTTCTCTTCTTCTTCTTCTTCTTCTAAATCTTGGTTTTTTTTTTTCCCATTCTATTTGGTCTTTATATCTGTTAAAAACATAGAAGAAAATAGACGAAGGCAAATCACATTCCTCGTAAATAGCTAGCTTAAATAGAAATCTAGTTCTTGAATGATGTGAGTCGCAACTCTCTTTGAACCAACAGTTAAGCGATGCCTTATGAGAATTCTTGAGATAAAATAATATATGATTAATTCTTTCGTTTTCTTCATTTTTAATGTCCATGGTTGGAGAACTAATATGGAGAGAACAACTCCGAAACAGGGGAAGCAATTTGCCTTTTATCATGGCTCAAACTTGAGAAACTGAATGAGATACAAAACAACAATATTTAAGATTTTTTAAATAGAAAACATAGAGAGATTGAGATTATTTTATATAAAAAATAGCGTACGAGGGATAAATGATGAAATTAAAATCAACTATATACGAAACATCTAAATATTATATTTCTGAATTCTTGTTAAACATCATAATACAAAACCATGAACATAAATTAACGTGAGGATGCATGTTGAAGAACTTGCCCTAACCTTAATGGTATTAATTAAGGAACACGTCGCACGTGGAGGAGCCGATATGAAGATCGCGGAGAGACAATCACATGGGTAATCGACATCTTCATGCAGTCATCCCTGCAATTCACTTGCAAGTCGCCGTCGCCGTCTTCTTCTTCTTCTTCTTTATAAAGAAACATGATCACGTTGGAAAGTATTGGACATTGTAGATACACATTTGTATATCTTTTATAATCAGGTTTGTGTCCTTTTAAAAATCAATTTAATCATGTACCAAGTAGACTTTAATTAAGTTTTACCCTCTTCACATTTGTAAGTAAGCTTTTTATTTTTTATTTTGTTTGTTGTTTTTATCAAGAGCAAACTACCATTTATTACTTAGAAACTAAATGAACAAGAGTTTCTCTACTTTTGCTCTATATAAAAACATCCATTAACTTAGCAAATAAAGGATAATTTAGTATTTTTATAAATACACATTAATTATTGACAAGTTGATTAGAGACAAGCTTGACTTACGACTTTTCTTATAGTTAAATGACTTAATTAGCCTTATAAGTAAAAAAAAATATTGCCTTTTATCAAGTGCCTTTTAAATATCTTTATTTTTCAAACACAATTAAATTACGAAAGTGTTTTAGGAAGAACAAAAATAAAGCTTCATTCCAAAGGGTTTTTTCATTTTGATTTTTTTGTTATAATCAAGATGATTTATAGGCAATTTGATCTTTCACATATATAAATATTAATAATAAAAAATGATAGATTAAAATATGGGAATGTCCTACCATTAATATTTCATATTCAATTTAATCCTTATTTTTTTATTTTCTTTTAATTGATTTTTTTCTTTAATTTCATCTTTAATTATTAGATTTCATTTAAGTTTTATATCAAATCTTGTTTCAACCCCATCACTCATCACTTAATTTCAATTTTTTTTATGTCGAATTCAACCCTTATTCTTTGTACTAGCTAGTGTTTATTTTCTTTGTACTAAGTTATATTTGTTTTAAGACTAAAAGGACTAAGTCATTGAATATTTAGAATACAAGGACTAAAAAATAATTCCCTCAATTATTTCCAAACAAACAAAGTCAGAAATGCATGACCCTACTCAGAAGAAGGTCACCCTCCACCACTAAAAACTATCATTGGCACCTTGTCCTCTCTCGCTCCCTCTCTCTCTCTCTCTCTAAGAAAAGAAACCTCAAAAAGATAACTTTTTAGAAAGAGAATTGAATGACAGCTTCACACTCGTTGCTTCATCGCTGCTTGTATTTTCCCCTCTCTGTTGAATAAACAAACCCATATGTTATGTATATCAATTGAGTTAATATTGATATTGTTGTTGTTATGATGATGATGGAGCCATCAAAGTCATCACTACGCTTCATAGCCCACCAGGCATTCTTCTCAGCCGTCCGATCGGGCGACCTTGATTCTTTGAGACAGATAGTGGGGGATCAGCCATCCGATGTTTCCGATCTAATGTCCTTGCAGACTGATGCAGGAGAGACTGCTTTGTATATAGCCGCTGATAATAATTTGGAAGAGATTTTTAGTTATTTGATAAAGCGGTGTGATCTTGAAACTGTTAAGATCAGGTCGAAGTCTGACTTGGATGCTTTCCATCTTGCTGCTAAGAAGGGTCACTTGGGTATGTTTTCTTTTACTTGCTCTAGTTGCATGCTTAATTACTGCCATCTTGTCTGTGATATGCTCACAAATTACGTTGGCTGCAATATTGTTTTGTTCTAGATTTTGATTTGTAAAGTTTTTGCCTTTGTTTAAATGGCTTTTTTTTTTTCTTTTGAATTCTCTCTGATGTCCACTGTATATGTGTGATTGGAGGTCTGTGCTTCAATTTCAAACAGCTTAGTGATATTTATTTTTTAAAACGCATGACAATCGTGTTGTTTCTATGAAATGAAAGGTCTAGGTTATAGTTTGTTTCCTTGATTAGACACGTGTGAGGGAGGAGGGGCTTCAGAATATAAATTCATTTAGATACCGCTTGATTTTGCGCTTTAAAAGTAATTTTAAAAAATTTTGAATTTTTAAAATTTTTTTGTTCCATTTTAGTGTTTTCATCTTGTTTAAAATAAAATATTATTGTGATATCTTTCAAAACAAAAATCATTTTAAAAACAACTGTTATCACAATATAGCTCTTACTTGATAAACATGGTCAGTCAAAGTAGCAATTCAACTTTATTTACTTTTTTTAAGTTATATAGATCACTGCCGATTGAAATTGGTCATAGTCAAATAGCACATTTGCTTCGCATAATCGTTGAGGCTTGGGAGATTTTGTTCATGAAGGTTGAGCTTCGTCATGTAGGATAGCTACGTTGAATGTTTACCCTTAGGAATGTGCCTCGCAGCCAGTGTTTTGTAATCTTATAAGTTGATGGCAGGTTGCTTTAACTCTTTATGGTATTGAATACTGGTTTTAGGCATTGTGAAGGAACTTTTGGCCATGTGGCCTGAGCTTTGCAAGTTATGCGACTCCTCCAATACTAGCCCCCTTTATTCAGCTGCTGTTAAAAATCACTTGGATGTGGTGAATGCCATATTGGATGCTGATGTCAGTTCAATGAGGATAGTGCGTAAAAATGGGAAAACTGCTTTGCACACGGCTGCGAGGTATGGTCTTCTTGATATAGTGAAAGTTCTTATAGCCCGTGATTCTGGAATTGTCTGCATCAAAGATAAGAAAGGCCAAACTGCACTTCACATGGCTGTAAAGGGTCAGAGTACTTCTGTCGTTGAGGAGATATTACTTGCTGATCACTCAATACTAAATGAGCGTGACAAGAAGGGTAACACGGCAGTGCATATAGCCACAAGGAAATCTCGTCCCCAGGTACTTTATCTGTCGATTGCTAGTTGAAGAGAATGCGTCATTCTTGTTTTTCTTGTCTCATCTCCATTAATTCTCACCTCAAATGTATTATTTAATGACCAAATCTGATGTGTTGATTCATGGGGTGGATTATGAGCTTACTAGTTTCTCCCTGGATCTTCTTTGGCAGCATCGGTACTACTGTTCAAGGAGTTTTCTCCTGTCATTTCTCTTTCCAGCCACGTCATACTTATACTGTGTTCTCTATTTTGCAGATAATATTCCTTTTGCTGAGCTATACATCTATTAATGTCAACATCATCAATAATGAGCGTGAAACTGCGATGGATTTGGCTGATAAACTCCAATATGGAGAATCTGCTTTGGAAATCAAGGAAGCTCTCATAGAGGCTGGTGCCAAGCATGCTAGGCATGTTGGTCAAATGGATGAAGCAATGGAACTTAAGAGGACAGTTAGTGATATCAAGCATGAGGTGCATTCACAACTTATACAAAATGAAAAAACCAACCGAAGAGTTTCTGGCATTGCAAAGGAACTAAGGAAACTCCATAGAGAAGCTGTCCAGAATACAACCAACTCTGTCACTGTTGTTGCTGTTCTTTTTGCCTCGATTGCTTTCTTGGCTATCTTCAACTTGCCTGGGCAATATATACAGGATGGAGCTGAAACAGGGAAAGCTAATATAGCTGACAGTGTTGGTTTCCAAGTTTTCTGCCTCTTAAATGCAACATCTCTCTTTATATCTTTAGCTGTTGTCGTGGTTCAGATCACTTTGGTGGCCTGGGACACCCAGGCTCAGAAACAGGTAGTCTCTGTAGTTAACAAGCTGATGTGGGCTGCATGTGCTTGCACTTGTGGTGCATTTCTATCTATAGCATTTGTGGTTGTGGGAAAGAAAAGTTCGTGGATGGCTATAGCCATAACCTTAACAGGAGCACCGATTCTTGTCGGGACACTCGCAAGCATGTGCTACTTTGTTTTCCGACAGCATTTTGGATTTTTCCGGGACTCCCAGAGGCGCATAAAAAGGGCAAGTGGAAGCAAGTCGTTTTCCTGGTCAGTGCACTCAACAAATATATCAGATCCTGATGAGTACAACTCTGATCTGGAGAAGATCTATGCTTTATAAATTGTGTATTGAAAAATACGCATGTAAAAAGGGATGCTTTAACTACATGTTGTCTCTTTGGTGTCGTCTGCACTAGTGTTTTTTATCCCTCTTTTCCCAGCCAATATGCAGAGTAACAGTACTTGATGGTTGGTTATAGGATTTGGATTTTAAGGGTTCGCAAGGAAGTTTTGACTGGTCTTCTCCAGTTTTGTAATATGAAAGTAGGTTTTTGTAAATTCAGGTGAATTATGATAGTCCATTGCAGTTGCCTTCAGTTAGCAGCTTCTTAAGTTGATCGAGTAGTTTTTGACCCCATGGTAGAAATTGGTTGACAATCACTAAAAAGATTTCTTGGTCGATTGGTCTGGTTGCAGTCATTACTAGAAGTTCAGTGGTTGATTTATGTAGACGGAGCTCTACTCCATCTTGAATCGGAGGATATTGAATCAAATCAAATTCAATCCAGGAATGAGTTTGCTCACAAGCTCAGTCAAAGCCGCTGAGCTTTGACCTGATCAGAACATATCATCATCTGATGAGGCCCAACATGACACCTTCAACAGCTCGTTATGATCCGTTTTCACCTAATTAGATATTAGAAATAGAATCTGATTAGTAGAGGTGTTGACAAAATCAAGGCAAAGAATCTAATATCCCGTTTAATCCCCTACACACAGGATCAGATTTAGGGTTTAATGACACATCCCAAATTGCCAAGCTGCTTAAGCTAGCGTTTGATTAAATTTTGGAATAAATTTTTGTATTTTTAAAAAAATAAAAGATATAGGGAGGATTAATTTTCAGATACAATATTTGTTATTTTTTTTATTTTTAAGACATCTTCCTAAAAAAACTGTTTATTCTAAAATTATCAAATTAAAATATATAAAAATAAAAATAGTTATTATTATATTTTCAAATTCTAACTCGGGAATCAATTAGGAGCAAGGCCCAGATCACGGGACGAGTTGACTCTGATTGACCCGAGCCAGTGTAAGAATAAAAATAATTATTATTATAATTTTAAAATCCAGCTTAGATTAAAGCTTGGGTCATAGGTCTACTTGACCATTGCTCAGGTTAAATTAAAGATAAAAATGGTTATTATTATAATTTTAAAACTCAACTCGAGGATCGATCAAGCACGAGACCCGAGTCACTTATCAAAAGAGTCAACCAGGATTGACTCAAGTCAACATTTAAATAAAAATATTATTATTATAATTTTAAAACTTGACTCAAAGGTCGACCCGAAGCAAGTCTTGAGTCACAGGTTAAGAGGGTCAATCCAGATTGACTCGAGTTAACATAAAAATAAAAATGATTATTATCATAATTTTAAAACAAAACATGGGAGTCGACCTAGGGTAAGGCTCAAGTCACGGATCGGAAAGGTCAACTTGAATTAACCCAGGTCAAAGTATGAATGAAAATGATTATTATCATATTTTTAAAACCTGACACGGGGACGATTAAGGCAAGGCCTGGTCACAGTCCGAGATGGCAAAACAAGGTTAACCCAAGTCAATGTATGGATAAAATGTAATTATCATAATTTTAAAAACTGACTCAGGAGTCAATATGAGAAAAGGCTTGGGTCACAAGTTAGGAAGCTGAACTCAAGATGATCCAAAAAAATATTAAAAAAATCTTGTTTTGACCAAAAAAATTAATGAGCGAGTTTTTTAATTTGATTGGGTTAAGTTAATCATTAAAAAAAAACTTAGACCGATCCAGACCCTAAATCAGTTAGGTTCCGTGTCAACCCACCAAGTTAACTTGGGTTTAATAACTATAATTATTATAATATTATTAATTTTAACACACAATATAATATAATATAAAATAAATAATATTTAATTTTTAAAAACATATAAATTCGATAATAATACATATTAAAAATAAAATAGATCTTTTTATATTTTATATTATCTTACCTATCATAATCAAACATAATACATAATCATAATCAAACATAATACACAAATAATCACACGTTTTTTATACACCATTATCAAATACAATTTTATCTTCATTTTTGTTTCTATCTTACATCCATTATTTTTATCTTTGTTATTTGGAGACAATAACCAAATACTTTGTAAAAAATTCCCATACAAAGCTTTCGAAGTAGCAACATGAGCCAAGCTTGTTAACTACTACAACTACAATATTAAATAACTTCTAGTCTACTACAACTACAATATTATAAAGGTTGAGAGTCATTAAAGAGAGATGTAAGCATTTAAATAAACTACAATTGGATGAAATGTTTATTTATTTTAATAACACCACAATAGAACAAGGAATGTAGAGCAATCAATTGAATAAATAATAGCATAAGCATACACTTGGCAAAGATTGATGTGATGTATACATGAATTAGCCGATTCTTTATTATTTTATAAGTGGCCATAATAACTATCATGTGGACTAAACAAAAACAAACTGCATTCTCTAAAATATTTTGCATTGGGCCGTGGTTTTCAATATAAAAAAATAACAGAACCACATGGATATACACCGTTTCCAAAGAAAAAAGAATGGCTCAGGATAACCCAAGCTTATCTCAAATCAAAACCATCTTTTTTTTTCTTTTTTCTTTTACCATCCCAGCATCGATAAAATACAGACAAACTACGCTATACAATTTTACAATTTATACCCGAACCTCCTCTCCAGTGCATAATATGATCAGAGTTGTAATTGCCCCGGGCCTTTCCTAGATGATCTTGAAAGAGCCCCACTATTATCCAAAGGAGGTTGGTGCTGGGATTCCTCTAATCTTTGTACATCCTGCAAGAATAATAGCACACGGTAATTCCGAGCACAACACCGGCAAGCGTGGAACTGTTGCAAGTAAAAAGCAGACTACATAATAAAACATGTTTTAAGGATTAAAATGAACACTAATTTATTGCCCATGCTTTAATTGAATACCCAAATTTTTTAGAGCATAAATAATTTATGTCCAGATCGTTGGAAACTTTTTGACATCGTCGTCATCAAAACTCCGTAAACAACTCAAACTTGAAAAATCTCAACCCAATTAGTTGAAATTAAATCATGTGAAAATTTACTCAACATAACCTTGTCAACTACATTGGTCAAAAGAAAAAAATAGACTAAATTCCCCCTAATCAACCCACCAAATTCACAACTCAGACTCTATTGAGTTAATTTTTTTATTTTATTATATAATAAAAAAAAATATATAAAAATCAATTCACACTCAATTCAACTCTAACATTAAAAAACAAAATTGAAGGGAAAAAAATATCAAAAAACTTTTTTTATAAAAAAAAAGCCCAAAAAAATCAAAAGGCCTCTAAAAAACAATCTTGAACTTGATACCAAAAAACTCAGGACATCGTGCTTGCTTTTGATAAGGGTATGATGAATTCTTTTTTTGGAAAAAAACAATAACAAATAACAGGTCATTTATTGCATCAAAGCAAATATTGCATTTACAGTCTCGAACCCTCAACCTAAACATTACACACATGCATAACCATGGAACTATGACATGAAATTGTTAACCAAATGATTAACAGAATATATCAAGATGGTTCACTGTTCATATAACCAGTTAAGCCAACCCCACATTTTTTTAGTTGTATTTATAATAAAATCACTAATACACAAATTTATTCACTCCACAACTTTACAAAGTGACCGAATTAACCTTTTACATTTCTTAAACTAGAAACTTTTGTAACATTAAATGTACATAATAATTTAACTTAACACAAGACAAAATTACATTAAAAAATCATATGCAAAATTTGATATTGTTTATCATTTCCTTGGATTTTAATTTTCTATATGAAAGGATATTACATCCCAAAATGGATGGTTAAATTATCATTTATTATTGTTTATGTTTTCTTATAAATTATTATTTATATTTTCATGGATATATTTTTATATTTTATATTTTGTATTATTGATATATTCTGTAAAATAGAATTTTTATTTTTTATTGGGAATATTATTTACATTAAAAAATTATGCTCAATTTATGATGTGTAAAATATAATGAAATTCGATTGTAAATTTTTAAATAAGGAAAACTCTAAAACAAGGTTAATTTTGTCACTATGATTCTATAGAGTGGGAATAACAATGGACGGAGTGAGAAATGGAAATAATGCCACCCATTTCTCCCCCCTAACAAGAACTACCTACTCCAACCTTACATGTGCCACTTGAGCTGAACCTCCTACAAAAAAAGGAACTTCATGATTTGCCCACAAATTACTCTACAAGACAATTACTGATGAAAGTTCCCTCAATGTGCTCAAGTCTAGTCTAGCCATTCTTGCTCCTCACCCTAATTCACCTAAAAAATATACTCCAATCATAAACCATTATGCCAAAAGCAGTATTGATTAAACTTCATAACAACAACAATAATGAGATAAAGATGTTCAACAAACCTTTGATGATGATGTGGAGATTTTGCGAGACTTGGCCTGCGCTTTTGCAAGCACCCGATGTTGTTTTTGCTTTTGCTCAAACTGATGCAGCCTTGTAGTGAAATTAATTCCATTATGCGAATCAGAAGTCCCTACATCCTGGTTTACATCACCATCCTCGGAAATTTGTGATCCACTTGGAATGTGATGTAGGATCTGAGAGTATGTGTTCCCTGAAAATGTTCGCTCAACTTGATCGTCACTGAAGGAATATGAAGGTACAGTTTTTAAACGAGTTCGCAGTATCTTAAAAGCTGCGCTTTGCTGCATTCACAGAGCCAATGAAAAAGAAATATTAGAAACTTTAGAGAAACGGCAGTAACCAATAACTATAGATGCACTAGTTGCATCCCATGAAGTCAGGAAGCACTTATGTCCCAATCAATTTTTAACTGAGCTCTTTATTTCTTTAGCAGTATCTAGATCGAACTTGTATTTTTAATGCTAGGGGAACCAGCACCATCACCACTGAAAGTTGGTAAAGCATTTAATCTTTTATTGTTTTGTCAGCACCACTCCTTAATTTGTAGCATTAATTACAAGATTAAGCCTCTCCTTTACGTTTAAAGACACAAGGAAAAATAAACATGTATCCTTTATACCACCTTCCACCATCCATTAAAGGCAACCAAACCCCTTTTACAAGTCCTTCAAAGAACAACCAAACCTGGAGCATTCAGAAAATATTAGTTGTCCACATCCTTAAATGCCACATTCCCCTTAGCATAATTATGAGACCTGACCGAGGGTTCGACCCAGCTCACAGCCCTGGTCATGGGAGGGAACCCAAACTCACATTGTTTTGAGGGGAAAAAAAAATACTGAAGGTGGGGTTTCCACCCTGGCCTGACCAGGCCAAGCCAGGTCTCATAAATGTTCCCCTTAGTATTCATGTCCCAGAAAGTTAAAAGGCACCATAATCATATTTAATCTTAAGCCAATCTGTGTGTCAGAAAAATGAAAATATCACCAGTTTTCAGGATGAGAAAAAGGATTCATCAAAAAGTATACGAGTAACATTTTTCATAATCATATACATGCATTCATGCATGCAAACCAATAGAAATACATGCGTGTGTGAACTGCAGCCTTTGCACATAACAATTGTAGAAATTCAGTGGTTCATCAGGTGCACCTGGGGGAGCAGCATCAGAAGACCATTTAAAGCTTTTAACAACCATGTATATCTTCCAGGTTCAAGAAGCTGCAAGAACCACAAAACAGCAGAAACACTCAGCATGACAAGAAACGCTAGGCAAATGACCTTGCATCTTGCAAGGGACATGCATCACTTGCCAGATCAAATTACATAAAAACAAGACAACAATCAGAAGACTTGATCAGTGAAAAAATTCATATGCAGACAAAGATACCAATGGACTAACCAAATAATAACAATCTACAAGTGACCAAAAGAAATCAAAGGACATGTAAACACGTCAAAACCTTCTATTGGCGGCTAATAAAGGAATAAAATATAGGCAAAATAGAAAGGTGGAGGCTAACTATGAGTTTAACTAGTGCACCTGCAATCTAAGGTAAGCAAAGATGGGAGTTTCCAGCAAACGAATCAATTTATCCAGCTGTAACAAGAACCTGACATTAATATCTTCCTCTACCAGCGACTGAATCACAGTACTGGCATGCTGGTAAGTCTGTGAAGAAAAGACAAAAGATGATCACAACTGCAGTAAAATCCTAAAAATTGAAAAGGATGAATGCATGAAAATATGTAGCTTGAAAATTCACAGAAAGGGACAGTCATGACAAGGTCCTAGATACTTACCTGTGCTAATAAACAAAGGCTTATAATTGCCTCGGGTGAATGGCACCACGAAGCATACAAAGAAACAAATAAATCTTTCCCAGCAGAATTCACCAGAGATTGTTTTAAAAGATATCGAAGCTCAGCTAATTCAGAGGATGTGAGTAAAATCAAATTCAAAGCCTGGGAAACAAACAGGAAAAAATGTAAATAAGTGAAATGAACAACAGATGTGAAAAGGTATCAATTTTATTTTATTTTTGCCTTTGTTATTAGGCAGGAGAGCTCATGAAGATGCTTCATTTTGTTTAATATTTTTTTAAAATAACCCTCAAAAAGTATTGTTTCGTTTGGGCCCTCAAGCATATGAGCAAACCTGAACCATGATAGATGCAAAATCCAGGTCAGCTTCTCCCTCTAATATTGTAGAAAGTTCACGATAGACCCTTTCAGCATCTAAAAGAACACAGAGTCGCCGGATTATCAAAGTACCGCGCCTAACAAAACAAAATAATGATTTGCATAAGAAATAAGACACATGATTAAAGCTACACAAACTGCCACTGGTGAACCAACTAAACTAAAATAACTTCTAAAAAAAGTAACATAAGCAGCAAGAAGAGAGCAAAAACTCACTTCTCCAGAAGAGAGTGATTGATGCGGAAATTATGCACCAAGAAAACAAGAAGTTGGTGAAAGTGTTGCAGATCTTTCGCTATGCATGCATGAACCTCAAGAACAAGGAGTACCACCTGGAGACATAATCAGAATTGCAAAAAATTAAATATATGAAAACTCAGCACGGGATAATTTTTTGATCTGTATATTTATGCCACAATAACTTAATAGATAGACCATAACGAGAGGGGGGGGGGGGTTAAAAGCAAATGAGAGTACAGAGAACAGAAAGAAGACAGAAAAGAGATTCAAACGACTGGAAGATAAAAGATAAATTTCAACCATGGAGTTTATACTCTTCTAAGGAACTGGACCAACTTCAAAGACAGGCCTGATGTGTTGTATAATCCACAGTGATAAAAATAATAATCTAGTGGTTTAGTGGGATTTCACTTTTCGCATCCTTGGATTCATTTTTGATACCAATCTCCCTTGTGACTTGGAAATAGTGTAAAACACAATTAAAGAAATGGGGCTCAGAAAAAGATCTCCAAGTATTAGGTCTTTAAGATTTTCTGCAGGGTAATTTGTTTTCCCAGTTAAAGTACTATCGTTTTGCCTATTGCACCCTTTCCATAAGCAGGTAAATTTCTAAACAAAATAGCAAAGCAAGTAGTAGATGATAGTCATGGACAATAGTAAAGTGAAATGAACTTGAATAAAAAAGGACACAAATGGAACCAATTCAGTCCAGCTGATTCAGCAAAGTAAAAGAAAATAGTATTAGGCTTCCAATTGACCATGTAATAATTAGGCTTATAGTAGTTCTGAATTAAACAATTGAGAAAAAATTTACTCTGCATGCAAACAAATTGAAAGCAAAATGGATATTAAACACAAGCATATGGAAGCCAATCTCATGGGCACAACCTTTAATGATGTAACGAAGGAACCATCATTCCAGATGCATAGATATGTGCAGTGTGATCTATTAATTCCAGCATTAAAAATACTGAATGGAAGAATTACAATTATAAAATCAATCAAGTAAAAAAAAAACAAGACAAAACTTTTAAGAGAAGAAAATGTGCAATCAAATGTAAATGATTACCTCATCAGATGGATCTGACAGTGCTTCGAGAAGGGTATCAAATATTTTATTTAAAAAAGACAAGACCTGTTTCACATCAACAAAATTTAAAACTTAGTCATATCCAATCTAAAAAAAATAAAAAGAAAATGAAAGCCCAAAGAAGTGTCTACAAATCCATTGGAAGGACAGAGCTAGATACAGTTTTCAGTCCCTTCCTTCCATGCCACGTAATCATACCCACACTTCTGGTCTGTGTTAAGAATACAAATGCCTGCACCGCTAACTCTATCTCTAAGGCAACCTCCAGACAGCTTGAACTGCATTCTAGACCTTTGACCACATGTCAATAAGTCTTACTGATTATTTCATATACAGTGACCACTGCATTATCAAATTATGCTAGCTGCTTCCATTACTGACTGTTACCACAGCAGGTGCTGTTCTACACACCTAATGTTTCTTTTTCCATCTCACATCACATTGAAAATTCACAATGCATTGTATTCACATCCTTGCCAGGGCAGAGCCCATCATAAATACTACGTTAAATATAGTATTTGTAGGGAAATGTACTCTTGGAAATATACCATTCTCAATCCCCATGGAAAAAGAATGCCAGAAGTTGCCCACAAATGGGTGGCACCCTTGGAGACAAGAAACCAAATTTACAATTGCAGCTCAGGGCATAAACAAATTAACCAGACATGTATAAGACTTGTCAATTATGCCTGATTACCTCAGAGCGATGTCTGTTCAAAAGTGTTGATATCCAGTGCAATGCTTCAATTCGAGTAGCCTCCCACTCAGTCGATAATTGCCTGAACAGCCAAAAGAATCAACAGTCACCACAGATCATTTTAAATGATCTTCACATCAGAGATAACACCATCACTAAGTTGCAGGCGTTGTCGGCACTTTAATTGCAGCTCTTCATAAGATGCACTACTAAACAGCAAATTGCTAGCATTTTTATTTTATTTTTATTTTTTTTGGCAGGTTACAAAGCTATACCTCTTTGCAATGAAGAGAATTGCTCTAACATCAAATCCTGCAGTAGGATCAGCCCTGATTGCACGAAGCTCTTCATTGGTTTCACGAGCAACCTTAAAACCAAAAGACGTCTCAGCATGGTATGCATAGCACAGGTTTTTCTCCTTTCAGAGAGTTTAAACCAGCTTACCACTCTAATTTTCTCTTCTTTGTCAGATATGCAAGGCAAAATGGCTCCCAAAATATCAGCATAATAGGGAACAAGTTGGTCACCACCAAGTTTCACAAACTCATTTATCTGCACAGTTAATGCAGGAAAACTATTATATAACTCCAATGAAGCAATAATTTGTCAAAAACTACAAGGTCACACCAAATAATATATTGTAACTGATACAAAATTATAAGATACACTTGTAAGAATATAAACCTGTAAATACACACGTCCACAAATATAACCATGTAAATTGAAAATGTGAATCTGCTTACCCATGTGATAGCTGTTAAGCGAGTAAATTCATCTGGAGAAGCTGCCCTCTGAACCAGTATTTCAGCCATGCGACCATAATCTACAGACTTCAACAGTAGCACTGTTCGAGTCAGAAAATTGCAAATGAACAAGAGATTTTGTTTTTGTATCATAATACTTGACGTCAACCATATTATATCAAATACAGAAAATAAATAAATCCAAAAAAATGCATTTATATTTATTGCTAGAATGATGCTTTTCTAAGGCAAGTGACCTGGAATTAGAAACTACAATGGGTCCGTTTGTTTCCCGAAAAGTGGTTTCCGGGAAACCACTTTCCAAACTTTCCTGTGTTTGTTTACCATTAGGAAAGTTGGTCAACGGAAAACACTTTCCAGTCAAAGGAAAATTTGGCTTGGTTTCCAGGAAAGTGTTTTCCCTTTTATTTTGGACGGAAAACACTTTCCGGAAGTTGTGAAAAATTTAGAAATATTATATTATTTGCTGATTATATCAAATTTGATCCTCAAACTTTTGATTGCTATATATATTTTGTTTTGAATATTTGTTTTTCAATTTCATCCCTTAGAATTTAATTTTTATATTAACTTTGGTCCTTATTTTTATTTTGCTTTTCCCTTATCATTTTTTAATTGAAATTTTTTATCTATCAAATTTGATCCTCATTCTTTTGATTGTTACTTATTTTATTTGAAATAATTTATGAAATGTTAATTATTATTATTTTAATTTCTTCATCTTTTAATTTTTTTATTTTTTAGATTTGATCTCTATTATTTTGATTATTATTTATTTTATTTGAGATAATTTATGAAATTATATTTTTTTCAATTTCATTCTCATTCAACTTTTTAATTTGTAAGATTTGTCCCTCATTATTTTAATAAACTTGAAAAAAATAAAACATTAATAAGTTATTTTCCAGCTCATTTTCCATGACATAACCAAACACTAGAAAGTGTTTTCTAATTTATTTTCTATTACACTACCAAACATCGGAAAATAATTCACTTTCCCGGAATTCACTTTTCCAGAATTCACTTTCTAAAAGGAAACTACTTTCCAGCAAACAAACGGGGTCTAAATGAGAATAAAATGTAGCAGAAATCTTACTGGGGAGTTCTTAATCTCTTGAAGAAACTCTGAAAGGGCAGAATCAGCTTGCTGTCGTATTTCATGGCTAGAATCGCTCAACATATTGAACAAACCTGAGATTTATCGAAAGTTGGTGATTATAAACTAAGAAGCAACATACAAGTATAAATCAAAGGATCATGTCAGTTTTAAATATCAATTACCATCAAGAAAATCAGGAAGAAAACCCAGCATATCTATTTCTGGAACACTGTCCAAAACAGTGATCCATCCCACCAAAAACTGTCGGACGTAGGGATTTAGGACATTCATACGTTCTCTCAGCAACGGTATAAATTCTTCAATGCTAAAAAGTAAAAATAAATAAATAAACCATAAAACATAGGACTTTTTCATTATCAGAGCAGTTTATGACGACTTCAGCTGATCCTTGAAGCACATATTCAAATGTAACATACCTGAATTGATCACTTGCAGTAACAATGTCCTGTTTCATTATAGTAAAATATGAGAATTGAAATTTTAAGAGGGTCCAACCTTTCACAACACATCACTTATTAAAAATCAATGAATACTTAGAGGCAAGGAGCACTTATTTACCTTTACAAGCCGATCCAAAAGATGAGCAGCACTCTGTACATTGGCATCCGAGTCTGCCGAAAGTTTACACAAGGCATCAAAAATTTTATTAAAGAAAATAATAAAATCTCCCCTAACCACCTGCATGTCAGTAGAAAACAGTATGTTAAACCCCAAACAAAACCACAAAATGGCATGAAATATAAATCGGGCAATCTGAAATTTCCATTCTCACCTTGGCAATGTTATATAGAGCTTCACAAGCATAATAACGAACTCTGCTATCTTGGTCACCAAAAGCACCAAGTACGGGTTTCACAATTTGCTGGCAAGGCACATCCAAAACAATAGTAAATATTATACAAATGAAAAAAGGGAGAAAAAAGACCATGCGTTGAAAAAATAAAATGTCTCATGATGCTTTTAAGCTGAATAAAATCATAACAAACTATAGCAGGCTGGTATGCCCTCCATCACTCTACTCTAATTCAAATAAATTTGGTTCTTAAACAATGCAGCATAATGATAGACTTGTTTTTCTCATTCTGGAAATGACTTAAGCACTATTCTGTCTCATAACAATTGCCTCAATAGAAAAATAGCATGAAAAAGTAGAAAGCTCTTCCCAGTAACTTTCAACCCCCCACCCCCCCATGAATCCTCCTGAATACAACAAGTTCTTTAAGTGAATTGGACCATCATGTTGACACAAAATCACAAACGTTTTGTTCCACATATTGCAAACCACTAGACAACATGCAAAAGGATGGTGTTACATTTTGATTTTAGTGATCCTTCTACACAAGCAATCACAAAAATTCTAGATCAAAGTATTTGCTAGGGGATACCACACTTTCATACCAGACCATGTTTAATTTGCAGCCTTTGCAAATCCAGTGTCATTTCTCAAAGTATCTGCAATGGAACTGCACTAGCAAATGTCCTCTTAGCCACAGCAACTTAATAAAATATTAATGTTCTTTCCTGGGAATGGGAATGGTATAAAAAGGTGGAGCTTGTTTGTCTTGCTTCTTGCATACTAGTAATTGAAGTGAGCCGGTACTCTCTATTTTATGAGAATAAACTTTTTAGTATTATTTTAAGAACTCTTACATGGTTTTACTTTATATCCATTGTTCCACTATTCAAACATTTATGGTTTAAAGCTTGTCATGGAATCGTACTTTCTTTATATTAATGCAGTCTATTTATTAGGAAATATCTATCTTCCTCCTTTTCCCACTGGAAATGTTTCCCTCTTCTATTCTTTTGTGAAATTAAACATACTAAACCCAAAATTTTTGGTCCAAAACGAATTTTGTAATCACGTATAAATTTCAACCAAATTACTTCTGACTGGTACATTCTTTATTTTAAGATTCCAAAATGAAGTAAAAACATAATACAGAATCTATACGAACAAAAAAAATGATAAAACATGATGAAATGATAAATTCATACAACAGCTAAACATCATTCGATACTGTACATCATACTTCCATCAATTATGTTCAATTAATCAAATATTTAACCCTCACTAAATGGCACGTAATCCCAATGGGAGTGACGAAACTCAGTTCAACGTGCATGAACTTAGATTCGACCCATGGTTTGTGACAAAAATTGAAATGTTTCTACACAATTATTCTGCAAAAATTTAAGACCCTTGCTGCCTATCTGTTAACAAAAATGAACACCGAAACTAGAGCCCAGCCCCAGAAAAGGTCCAAACAAGTAACGTAGATGAGTTTCAGACCACTGACCTCGAGATGTTGAGCTGCTTCTGTAGTCAACCCTACTGTTGCAGCTGCTAGTCCTATCAATCCTCCCTGCCAGAAAATAAATAAATAAATAAATAAAATGCCAAAATAATGATGCAGTTATTACCAGAAATAAAAATCAAATAATGATGCAATTAAATCAAAATACTGAAATTCAAAAATAATTCACGTTTCTTTTTTTTTTTTAGAAAAACAGACAAACCTTGCGGTGGTGCGCTTGGGGAGAGCAGATGAATTCCGTGGTCAACAAATTGATGACCGCCGATATCTTCTCGTGATCCCCGGCGGCTGCCAGCGACTTCACTATCCCCTCAATCTACATGCATAGAATATCATAAACCCTAGAAAGACAAAATCTTATTCGACAAACACATATTGGAAAGAGAGAGCGAGAGAGAGACCTCGAGAGCCGCGTTTTTTCGCTTCTCATAGAGCTTGTCAGAGAGATTACGCAATACGGCGGCAGGAATCACGGCGTCGGCCATCTCCTCACGAAACACCAGAAACCAAAAACTAAAAAGGAGAAGTGGGAGATTTCAATTCCCTGAAAAAGGAAATCAAAATCAAAAAGAAAAAGAAATAGAAATCCGTTTCCTCATCTTTTCCTGTTCAAATCTAAACATTAATTTGTTTTTATTAGATCAAAAGAAGGGGAAATTCAGATCTGAGAGCAAAATAGAAGAGAAACTTGATTTTCTTTTCCTTTCCTTTCCTTTCTCGCGGACTTGTTTTTGCTTTCTACTTTATCAGCTGAAGTAATAAATTTTCGTTTTCCACTTCTTTTCTGGCTTACTACTAAATTAATAATTTGCTTTTTAATTTTATTTTTTTAAGAAAGAAGAGAGTTTTATTTTTTCCCCTGAGTGCTTGATCAGCAGAGCGAGCAGTTTCTAGGAGATAGGGGGATTTATTTCGAAATGACCACCTACCCTCTTTCTTATTCGGATAATTATATGATTTGTTCATATTATTGCTATTAACTTTTTTTTTACAAACTTCAGTTATTTTCTACAAACAAGTTGTGAAACCTAAGCCTCGAAATATAATTACCCTTCATTCTATGCATTTAAAAGCGAATCTTGTGTTACGGGACACCGTTTCCAAAAAAAAAAAAAAATTATTTTGTTATATTTTTTATATATCAAAGTAAAAAATATATATATTTTTAAAAAAATATATTTGAAAAGAAATTTTTGTCGTATTTTAAAACACCCTCTTAGCCACCTACCACCTACTTTTCAAGGATCAAACTGAATACAGATGAAAATAATGAATAAAGTGGAAAACAAATCAGATATGTTGATTTAAAGTGTTTGAAAGGGTAACATGTTGTTATTTAAAATATATTAAAATAATTTTATTATTATTTAAACAAAATTAATATTAATAAATCAAAATAATTAAAAAAATTAAAAAATTTATA
>Ga0307517_10004618_pt1 | contig 21088 bp, 11 predicted proteins | sample 23_EM_MG_FD_194515 | JGI IMG/M metagenome (GOLD analysis project Ga0307517, IMG submission 194515) | Populus trichocarpa ectomycorrhiza microbial communities from riparian zone in the Pacific Northwest, United States - 23_EM | ecosystem: Host-associated > Plants > Roots > Unclassified | place...
TTTAATTCATTCTTCATTTACTTGTTTTTCCAACATTATTATTATTTTTTCATCATTTTTCTCTTTTCAGTAAATAAAATAATAATAATAATAATAATAATTAAAATAAAATGGTCAAAAATTGGGTTATGACACTCACCACCACATGGCCATTAAAAAAAAAAGACTTCAATACCTATCTTCCATGAAAAGTGGTGCAAATACAAGAAATTCTAACAAATTATGTTTTTTTTACCATGACACTAAGGAATGTCATTCCTTGAAAAAATAAAAATGTTATCCACTAGGAGGTGATAAAACTCAATCTCCTTTGCAGAAAAAATGTCAAGGAAATAAAGGCCATAAAAGTAATATTTTTCATGTAAATATAATCGCTAATATTTTTCATGCAAATAAAGGAAACATTTATACAATAAGTGTTCCCTTCTCTTATTTTTCTCTTGATAAAGTCTTCCACACATGACTAGTTAAAAGACTTGGGGAAAATAATAAATATAATTTTTCAAATAAATATAATTTTTAGTTATTTAGGCAACATAAATAGCTGAAATTTCAGCTCATAACACCAGTTGAGACCTGGTGTTGAGTTGGTTTGTCCAATCCTTCTCAACATGTCCTTTTATGCATTTCTTGGATACTCATGAGATGTTTACACAAACTTTTCATACATAAGACTTTTCTATGCACAAGGTTTTTTTTTATATGCAGAGTAAACATCATTTCTTGTGTCAATGACACTACCCATCACCAGTATTTTTGCCAATGACTCATATGGAACAACAATCATGGCATGACACCTCAACTAATGAGCAAACATGGCTAGGTCATGGTTTTTTCCTATATAAAAATTATGGATGAGACTCGTAAAAACACCATTTTTTCCACAACCATGGTTAAGTGCTAATCTTTCTACCAATGATATGATCTCTTTGTCCATTGAAAACTTTTAAGGTTTAGGTGTATAAATAATACACGTAATCACTAGGCAAGCAAGAAGCTTTCGATGAAGCATTGGCATTGTAAGCTATAATGTGATGTTTGAAGACACAAAGAGATTTTTGTTCTGTTTATTTTGGTGAATAAAATACAGAAAACACTCCCTATTCCCTAGGTTGTCTGATATATTATATCCATAAGAAAGAAAAAAGAGAAGATATATCATATGTTATCATGCATGTGGAAGATTACGTGTAAAATTGTAAATGGTAGGGCAAACAGAGACCTCGTTGCTACCACTGGGCTTCATTTTTCCTTTCCGTGTGCCGTGGAGACCACATGCAAAATATGCAAGCCACTGCAATCTTCGCACCCAGCAGGAGACACTCGTGCATTTGTATTACAACGTGAAGGGATTTCTATTTCTGCGACGTAGTTAGGTGAGGTCCATGTCAAATTTATCATGTTCTTGCTAGAAAATTCTTTGGTGCTGTGAACCTATATATATCGACTAGAACAACTTAACTAAAACTCTTGATTCTGGAATGTGTGATGTGCGCTGGGTTTCATCTTTAACTAGCTACATATAATAATTTTCTTGAGAAAATATACGTTTATGCTTGGGAAATTTAAAAACTTAACTTTCTGTCCAGAACTAGAGTTTGTGTGTGTTATTTTTTGCTTTAAAAAAACAAATATAAAATTGAGAAAATAAATACATTAGTTTACACCTTATTGACATATTTTTTATATGTTGCACGTATAAATTAAATTAATTAAGGTTGTGAGAGGCTCAAATGATAAGTAGTTCTGCAGTGTTTTTCTTAGACCATTCGAAAGGAGAATCTATTCTATCCAATATTTAATTCTTACGCTAACAATCACGTTATAACTGCAAGTTGTTGGGTCCAAATGCATCAAACAAAGGTTACAGGTAAACTCCATGCATGGAAGTGACTCAAATAATTATGTAAATATAAAAATTAACGGCTAAATTGTAGGATGATCAAGATAGTTTTTTTTTAATTAATTAAATTGATTGAACCTGATTAAATTCTATAACAGCGGGCTAATCCAATTCCTAAAAGGATTAATTATCATCAGCATGCACTTTATATCATTATGAATGATTAATAGGATTTGTGGGTGTGTCTATGTTTATATAATCGGCAAAGTTCCCATTTTAAGCTTCATGCACTGGTCACAACTAAATACAGTGGAGATATGCATGAAGAGTTGGCAAAATCCCAAGTCTCATACATGCACCGGTCACAACTAAATATAGTAGTGTTCTTAATTACAATTCGTTTGTTTTTTTTGTCGTTTCAAAAAAAAATTAAAATTTTTAATTTTTTTATTTGTTTCAAATTAATTTTTTTGTATTTTCAGATATGTTAATATTAAATAAAAAAATTACAAAAATTATTGTAATATATTTTTAAATAATTGTGTTAAACACTTCTGAATAGACTTTTAGTCACGATTGAGAATGCTATATGGTCTTTTGCCGTGACTCGCATGCGCGACACCTCGAACATTGACTGCGGCGCTGGGGATTTTAGAATATATTGCTAGCTAGCTGTCTTCTCACGAGAAATCTCAACATCCGAATCTTTGGGGACGGTGGACAGGATCATGAACACCCACCACCACCACCCTATATTTCCATGCCCTGCCTATTAATTCCCCTATTTTGATTTATTCTGATAAGTTTTAGTCTCTGTAGCTCCAGCTGGAATGATTCTTACAGATACTTGTTTTGTTATAGAAATTCACCTCTTTTGGGTCCTACAACTGTTATAGAACCGACAGTCCGTCCCCTGATTGTCTCTTTGCTTCATCTCCTCCATGCATTTCTTAGTCGCCCATCTTGTTCATTATTTGACTCTAATTATTTTTATATGTTGACCACTTTGAGATATACAGATTTCATTGTTCATGTCATTCTGCTTGTCAATCTTCAAGTAATGAACACTATTGGGGCTTCAACTCTTGGATTTCTTGACGTTATTAATATTAATTGGAGATCAATTGCAGCTCACTAGACCATCTCGTGTAAGTTTACGTTTACACAGTGAAGAGAAAATACATCATACTTTTTTTGAATTGGCTGCTCTCTTCTTCTTCTTTTTCTTTTTCTTCTTTTTTATTAAAAAAAAAGAGAGGTTTAAGCTTTTTAGAGGAAAAATAATGATATCAATTGAGCAACAACTAAATGGTGTTCTACACTTTTTTTTCATTTTTGGTTTACTATTAGAAATGTTAGTTGTCGTGCATATATAAATGTTATTATGTGTATAATAAAAAAGAGTCAAAATAATTGATAAACAACAAAAGAAAAGGGTATAAAGAAATAATTGTAGTAAAAACCCCAGAGAAGAGTAATAGAAGGGGAAAAAATTGATTTTGGCTTGAGGGTTGATAATCTTGAATTTCTAGGTCAATGCTTTCTATTCTTGCAACAAAATTAAAGTTTTGTCTTGCATTTATTGGAAAAAATACGTTGGTATTTTGGGGTAAAATTTATTGACCGAATTGATTTCATCGCCAAATCTATTAGTATTTACCGACAGAAATATTTCATCAGTAAATACCGAGAGAATCCCAGTCGGAATAAAATGAATTTAAAAAAAATAAAAAAATACAATGACATGTAATTTTTTATGGATGCTTTTACCAATGGAATTATAGATGGATTCAAACAGTGAAAACCATATAGTGACGTGTTACTCATACTGACAGAATTACCAACGGATTGACAAATAAAAATATCATGTCGGTAATTTCATCGGTAATAGTTAATATATGACTTGGCTGTTAACTCTCTCCTTCTTTATTTCTTCTTCTTCCCCTCTGCAACTAACCACCCCCCCTCAATCTACAACTAACAAACAGACCCCCCTTCCCCCAACATTCCATCTCATCTCAACGTCACTCATCATTCCTCTACATTTCTAGTCACAACAACACTTTTATTGTGGATTTTTCATTTTTAATTTGAACACAATTTTAAAATGTCAATTTTTTAATTGCATATTTTTGTAGTATATGTATTTTGTTTGGGTGTTTACTTTTTTATTTTTTTCAAACAAACTTGTTGTATGGATACATGATTTTGTACATGTTATGGTTTATTTTAGATTTTATAAAATTGTATTTGTTTGTAAATTGTTAAAACTTATGTCGAATTACCGACTTAGGTGTGTTGTGATGATATAAATAATGGCTTGTTTAATGGGTTTGTTTTATATTTTGTCAAGTTTATTGTCGAGTTGTAATTTTCATAAATTAATGTGTACAAATTTGTATGTATGTAGATAATTGATAATGAATCAACAGAACTATGAAAGTAGGTTGATTATTTACTTAACGTTGTTAATTAATACATATTGTTATCATCATTATTTGATATATATAGGGTCAATAGAAGTCATGGATGATCGTTCATGGATGTATCGAGATTCACCCCAAGGAATGCGGATGATGGATTATTGTAATATGGTTCAGGGTTTTATTAATTATGCAACCTCTATTCCAAGAAATATTAGTGGAGGTGGTATTAGGTGTTCATGTAAGAGGTGTAAAAATAAAAAAAAAGTTTCTTCATCCAGATGTTGTAACAATGCATTTTCTACATAAAGGGTTCACAAATATTAAGGTCGTCCGGGTCATAACACCGGCGTTTAAATTGTTGATGAAGATTCCATTGTTTCAATGTAGTTAGGTTTTCAAATATCCTGATTGGAAACTTCATGTCGATGCATGATTTACAAGATTTAAGGTTAGTGTTAACTTAAAATTTTAACTATTTTTTTAATGTAAATTTATTTACTTTATTTAGATTATTGATTTATTTTTCATAAATTGTTAATGCAAGGGTAACATTGAATGGGATAGAGAAAATGACAATATTGCTATCAGGGTTTGGGAGAATCACGTTGCAACTAGGTAACAACAAAAACAACACAATAATTATTTTTTATTTTAAATATTAAAATTTCATTTGTCATTAACTCATATAGAATACGTTTGTATCATTTAGGTTGCGTGATTTTTGGTATGAGGCACAAAAAAAAGCTAAAAATATGCCAAAGAAAATGCTTTGCCAGGTTGGAATGACGTGGCAATTTGGAAGGATTTCAGGCCGCTATACATCCCGGATGATACATGGGCTGAAAATATTCAGTATGTAATGTCTGAGCATTTAACACGACGCTTACAGTCTGATACGGGGAATCGAAGCCGACAAATTCACGGCTCGGTTACCAAGCACACCGGTGGCTCCGTTCCTTTCGTTTCACATGCAAAGCAGATGGTAAGATTAATTTTAATTAATTTTTTGTTATTTATAAATATATTTAACTTGCAATATTTTTTTCTTATAGGATACAACTCTTGGACGTGAGCCGAGCCTAATAGAGCTTTTTATGGAGATGCACGTGCGGAGTGAAGACCGCCAAAAAGGGATGCAATAGTTCATCGATAACCACGCTCAACACTTTATGGTATGTTCACTCAACCATTTTTTTCTTAAGTTATTATTTTCTTGAATTGAATTTGATGATTTTTGTTTTTATTTCCAGAAGACATATAACAGCTGGTTGAGGGAGAGATACGGGGATGATCCTGGATTTCGATTTGAATTTGCAGATAGAAGCAGGATCATCTGATGGACACGATAGAAATCAGATGTATGAACTCTCCAACACTACGACCAAGAACTTGCGGATGGCCCGTAGTGTCTCAATTGTTGGGAGCTTGTAATCAATATCGAGCACCCAGTCCAGGAGTTTGCGGCCTTGCAACAACATATGACCCATCTCACCGAAAAATATGAGTGACTCTCGGTGGATTATGAACAACTTCGCCAAATGGTAATGGACATGAGATCACAGATGGGTGGTACGTGTGCGCTCTCTTTTTGGCCATATGGCCCAGAGAACGACCAACCTCCTCCTTCTCCAGCGCTGCCATTATTCTAGTTTAATTTTATTTGAACATATAAATTTGTAATGAATATTTGAATTTTATATTATTCAAATTTATTTTATATAATTTTATTTTTTTGTTCAAAAGATTTTTTGAAAAAATATATTTTTTAATTATTACAGACAGATAAACCGACAAACACAATCCATCAGTATATTCTAGAGAGTTTGAAATAATTTACTTCATATGCCACTACAACATTGTTACATCATTGAAAAAATAAGTTCGTCGGTAATTTACAGAGGGTTGGAATAAAATTACAATAAATGTCGCTACAATCACCGTAATCCCGTCAGTGTATTAAAGCGGGTAAATTGTTTTGCGTGTATTTTCTGTTTGTAAAACCATCGGTGTTTTTTTTACCAACGGACAATTTTTGTCCGTGAATCTATTGATAAAATTCTTGCCGGTGGAATGGTAGTGTAAAAACTGATAGAAAATTCTGTCGGTAAGACTATTAAATGTAGTAGTGCGCGCGCGCGCGTATGTGCGTGTGTATAGTAAGACTAGTGCCATAAAATGACAAGCTAGCATGAAAGAGTATAAAAAGAGATATGTACAAAGTTTTTTTTAAAAAAAACATAGATAAAAAGAAAGGAAAACATGATATCTAAAGGAGATGATACAAACAAGGAAAACATAATATCTAAAGGAGATGATAAAAGCATGGCTAGTTTGTCTAATTCCGCAACCCTTCTAAACCTCTAAATAAGTATAAGCCTGTATAAGTGAAGTATAAGTGAAGTTCTTATCCACAGACTTTAATCATAAAAAAAGTGGTAGAAAATTAGCTCAAAAACTAAATTCCACTTTGGAAGCTCTTCATGAAAAAACATTTGATTTCTTGCCAACCAAATACCCCACAAAATTCTTTGAGCCAAAGAGAAAAAGGCTTTTCTTTGAACTTTCCTTTTATAAGGATGCTCCATTGTATCAGTAGAAATCTTAATGAGCTTGGAATACACAATTGCAAACCTATCTAAAGCATGAAATAATTCCAAATCTTTCATGTTTCAAAACATGGAGGAAAAGATGATCAATTATTTCTCTATCAAAATCATAAAAAGAGTAGCCACTTAATCGGGTGTCAATTAGATTCTTTATTTTAAGAAAATCCTTGGTACATATTCTACCATGTAATAACAACCATATAAAAACTTCAATGTTTAGAGGGGTTATGCCTTTCCATAAAAGAGTAGAAAATAAGGATATTCTAGGATAACCAATTCTATCCATAAAGGGTATTGCACAATTTGACATTGTATTTCCCACTTCTCTTGATTTCCCAAAGTTTAATGTCTTTATAGTGTTGTTTCAACAAAATTTATTCAGTTTTGATAAAAGCAATTAATGTTGATCCAATTCTAAAAGTCTTAAATGTCTTTTCTAAGAAAGATTTCAAGACCAGGACTCGTTGTTCTAGAATCCTGTTTCTTTAATTTCACTTGCTAGTTTGGAAAAGAGATCTTGTAGCTAAGGGAAAAGATACATGAGGATGCCATATTCTAGCTAGTGGTTAGACCAAAAACAAACATCCTTCTTGTTACCCAATTTGAAACGAATACTTTCTTTGATAAATACTAAAATTAGACCTACAATATTGGTGATAAAGTAAATTCCTTGCCAAGTATCAGATAATAAAAGATTAAAAAATGGGAGGCCATTATCGAAAGTGGGTTTACACTTCTTGGATATTACATCTTGCCAACGTCCTAAGAATTGATCACTAAGCCTCTAAAGCAAATTGATTAACAAAGCTTTGTTTTTCCTATTAATGATCCCACTCTTAACCATCCTCTATCCTTTTCTCGCACCATTAAATTTCAAGATACTTTGCATATCTTTCTAGTATTAGAAGTTCCAGCCCATAAAAATCTTCTTTGAATAGATATAATAGCTTGAATGACACTTTACAGCATAATAAAATAGACATGTAGTATAAAGGCAAGGAGTTTAAAACTATTTTGACCAAATAGATACGACCAACCATACTTAACAACCTTTATTTCCACATACCAAATCTTGAGCGTATACGAGAGATCACTAGTTTCCAAGTAGAAATTCTTTTTAGATTAGCTCCCAAAAGGAGTTCTAAGTATTTGATTGGAAGAGAATCTCATCTATAAAAGATTGATCCTGCCTTACTAGCCACAAATTCATCTTCCAAGTTAATTCCTACAAGAGAACTTTTATAGAAATTAACTTGTAAACCTAATGCCAATTCAAATCATCTTAAAATCCTATTAGCATGGATAAATGAATTTCAATAATTAGGTATAAAAACCAAAGTGTTATACATATATTGTAGATGACTGAGGAATTAATCATTACCATATTCAATATTCATTCTTAGATGATGGCCTTTAACTTTTTTCCAAACCCCATATAACCCATAACTTCATCTAGATACTCCTATTAGATGGAATCAAAGGCTTTGTGAAAATCTACCTTTAGAATGAAACTCCCTTTCTTCGTACAAATGTGTAAAAGCTGTTAGCCGCACTTAAAAGCCGAGTACTCTACCATTGAGTTAGCAACCCAAATACAAATAATTAGGTTATGTAGATAGAATCAGAATCAAAAATCAAAATAAATCAAAGAGAATAAATAAAGAGATTGAATCGTATGACACAATCAAAACATTAAACTAACAAGAAATGAACACGAAATGAAATAGAAAAATTTCTAATTGATTTGGATAAAAAAAATAGATAAAGTTAGATTTAAATAAAGTATAGATAAAGTTTAATAAAGTCAAAATTTATAGATTATCTCTTGTCTCTTATGCTATCTATTCTTATATTTAATATGTTATCACTATTCTGATAGTCAAATTCGATATAGATGAAATTGGAATAGTAAATCCGCTTTTTTCTTTCATTTTCATATTTATTTAGACTCTGAAAAAAAAACTTTGTTGATATTTCTGATTCAATCCCTTTGTTCCTAGTTATCTAGTTATTCTATAGGAATAAATTACTATTTCCTTCCTCCATTCCACATAAAAGTTTATTCGAAGTCACAACATAAAACATAATAAAACATATTAAGGGAATTAAAAATATTTTTCTTTGATTCCAGAACACAATTAAAAATATCATTTCATTTCAAATTTCCTATTATTTATTTAATATTGTATTGAATTTAATAATAGAAAAATTCATTCTCCTTTTTTCTTTTCTGACAAATAACAGATAAAAAATAAAGTAAATAGAAAAAAAAGGTTCGACCATGTCTTCCTTTCTTCTTGACCTTGTAAACCATTTCATTAGTAATTATAAAGCCATCTAGGATTCGTCTTTTCGTTATAAAAGCTTTTTGGTTTGCATTAATCATTTGTGGTATAACTAATTTCAACCTAGTGGACAATAACTTGGCAATAATCTTATATAGGCCATGCACTAAGCTAATTGGTCTCTAGTTAGAGAAGCCATTTAGTGACTTTGTTTTTGGTAACTAGGCTACATAGGAGATGTTAACACCTTTTAGGAGTTTACCGAGTCTGAAAATTCCATTCACCATGTTAAGAATTTCATTCCTGATTAAACGCCAAGCTTTTTTTATTATTATTATTGAAGGTGAAAGTGAAACCATTTGAACTTGGTCCCTTAGACCCATCACAATATATAATTTCTTGTCTAACTTTTTCCAAAAATACATGTTCCAACCAGATTGATATTTAAGAAGATAGTATTGAATCCCAACTCTCCCAATTTAGCTTTTTAGGTGTGAGGCTTAGAGAAGAGATTGGTGAAGAATGAGATGGTTGCCTGTTTTATATCTTGAGAAAAAGTATGAATGGTGTCCCCATATCTGATACTTGTGATAGAATTATGAACTCTTCTAGAATTGGCTACTAAATGGAAGAATTTAGTATCTGTCTCCTAACTTACACCAATTTTGTTTAGACTTTTATCTCCAAATAGCTTCTACATTTTTTTTGTTACCACCTAATATTAAAAAATCAGATTACATGAAAGAGATTGTTTTATTATTGACAAAAACCCACTATTCTTTTTAATTTCTAGTTTATTTATCTGACTTTGTAACTCCAGAAATCTACTGTCTAGATTACTAAAAACCATATAGTTTCAAATTTGAAATTTTTTAGCCAAGCAGTTAAGTTTTCTAACCAGCTGAAATCTTCCATGAAATATAGAGCCACATTCTACAAACAAGAATTAAGATTATTCATAAACTCTAGGTGAGAAGCCTAGCAATTATTGAAGCAGAAAGGTCTTCAACCCTATTTTCGTGGAGTTTATCCAAAAACTAATTGGCAATAGTCTAATAATTCTCTAAGTTACCAAGTCAAGAGCATAACTGGAAAATGAAGAAAAAAATCTAGAGAGGCAAAGACTCGGTTAATTCTACTCATTGAAGTACCATAAAACCATGTATAGTGATGCTTATTAAAAGGTTATTCTAACAAATCACAAGAGTTGAGAAAAAGCTAAAATCTTAGGAGCCTTTTACATTAATATAGCTATTACTTTTGTCTGTAACATGAAAGGTCTCATTAAAATCTCTTACCATAAAAAAGAAGAAGAAGAAGAAGGAACATCTAAGGCAGACTTTAGGATTGTCAGATAAGTGAGAGAGGCTGGCGAAGCTGATTGGTAAGAGGAAGAAAAAGGTGAAGCCAACTTGCAAGAGGAGAAAAATGAAGATGGGGAGAATACGTTGCTAGTTTTTTTTTTTTATGTTTTGGATGTTTTTTTCTCTCTTTTTTTTAGATGGACTTTCCCTCTCCTTTTTAGTTTATATGTTCTATTTTTACATCTCATTTCTCTCGTTTCTCTCATGATTTTTCTTTTCTAAGTGTCAATAAGTGTATTCTTCCATGAAAGTTTTCTCTTGACTGCCCAATCAATTTATATGTCATTCTCTACTTATCTTTCCATCCATTTTGACTCTTCTAACTTACATAACTAGTTTTTTTTTCTTTCCCTTTATCGATCTATTTCATTATCTTTTTATCTCAAAGTTGTTTTATAGAGGGACTTTTGAGTATTTTGGTCCCTATTTCTTTATTTGTTTTTATTGTGCTCTCTAATTCTTATTTATTTATTTTTCTAATTTTTTATTTTTTTTTAATATGGGGTAAAAATCAATTACGATAGTTTTTCTTTCTTTACAATAACATTGGGAAAGAGTTTTTTTTCAAAATAAAACAAGTAAGATAGTCGCATCAAGAGGTGACTACCCTAATAAAGAATCAGGTTAACACATTAAATAGTCTCATCAAGAGACGACTACTCTCATAACAAACAAACAAGCATATTAAATAGTCTTGTCGAGATGCAACTACTCTTAAACAAAGCAAAATAAATGAATAAATAAACACATTAAATTATCTCATTGAAAGTTGACTACCTTTAAATAAACAAAATAAATGGTCTTATTGAGAGGTGACCACCCTCAACAAAGTAAACAAATCAAATAGTATTGTTAAGAGGAAGCTACCCTTATAACAAATCAAATAAACATATCAAATAGTCTTATCAAGAGACAACTATTTTTATAACAAATAAAAAATCAAATAGTCTTATCAAGAGGTGACTACCCTCAAACAAACAAAATAAATTGTTTCATTTAGAGGCGACTACCTACATCATGAATTTTTAGAAGGTCAAATCAAATAGTGACAATCTCAATATGAATTAGGAAAAAGTCATTAATGAAAGGTTCATGAACTTTCCCATATTTCTTTAAACCCTTACTTCAAATTACTATTGATCATAATATTAGGCTTAATTATTTGCTAGCATTTAATTTTTGAATAAGCAATCTAGTTCTGAGCCTTTTTAAAGCTTAAATTGTCCTCAATCAATGATTTTTATGTTTGAAGCTATATTTCCCCTAAGGATTGCCCTTAAAGTTACATTTCACGATTTAGTTTCCATCTATTAACCCATTTTAATTTTAATTCTTTACATTTGTTTTCCCTTAAGGTTACCTTTTGTGATTTAGTTTTCATCTATTAACTCATTTTAATTTTGTTCCTTCACATATTTTAGCTCTTTAAGGCCTTGTCATACTTCTCTTGGATGCCCTTATTTGTAAGGCATTTATCTTTTCTTCATTCTCATAATTTGGTTTTTTTAAGGTATCTTGTTGCCTATTAAATTCTAAGATAAAACTCATCCCTTTATTTCTTTTTCTTCTTCTTTCTTTTTGCTTATTAAGTTTATACAATGAATATCAATATTAGTCATGTAGTGAAACAAAGAATCTGGCTTTTTTAAAAAAATATGGTTGCAACATAAGGAATGATCAATGAAATAATGGTTGCTAAACAAAGAAAGAAAAATGGACAAATGATGAAAAATATACACTTTTTATTACACCAGGTGAATAAAGTACAACTTTATGCATAATATTGTTTTACAACATTCAAATTTATAGGCTTCGACAATTCTCTTTATTCTATATATGATAAAATGAGACCTCCTTCTAAAAATATTTTTCTAACTACATAAGGACCCCTATATAGTTAGGTGCCTAGTTACTTTGATCCTTTCTTATAATTGACAAAACTTTTTCAACACCAAATCTCCTTAAAGCAACTGTCATGATCATATATATATTTTTTTATCAAATGTTAGAATTTTATAGATAAAAAAGATAGACTAGCTGGAAAACCAGCAAGCCAGTATTACATATGTACAGGACAAGCCAGTGGGAACAGGCTCCCAGCTAGCACAAAGATAAAATACAACCTAAAGAAACAGGCCATCGGTTATTTCAGGAACCCAATGACTACAGGTGCCAAGGATAACCGAGGAAAGCAGATGTCATCAACAGACCAATAAAACAAACCATAAACAGATAGCTAACTCCATTAACACAGGGAGCCCCAAAGCAATTTGCTGAAGATCACGTGTCACCCGGAGGAACGTGGAGGATGCATGAGCCATGCAGTCACGTGGAGAAACCGAGGGCACCAACAACAGAGAGGATGCAAAACTAATGGCGGGCCCAACAATAATTTTGAGCATGAAAATTTGCATGCATGACAAACCCTTCACCATGCACGCCCAAAACTGCACCATGCAAAGCCAAACCAGAGAGCGAAACAGTATGCATGAGATCGATTGGCCATGAAGAACTGAATATCAACCATGCAGAGAACCCTGACGACCTGTGATGATCATACTTTCTTATTATAAGTCCTAACAGCTAGATTTTTATACAACTATCTTTGACACATAGCAATTAACATCTTCTCATTGATCAAGTTCAATTATTCATACCAGATCTTTGCCCATTCTAACTTTTCCTAACTTTTTTTTTTTCCTTTAAAACCCTTAAAGAATATATTTTCACTTTAAGAGGCATCACCACCTCCATTCCATATACCAAAGAATAAAGAGTGGCTATGGTAAATGTTTTTATAATAGTTTGATAACCATGTAATGCACACAAAAGTATTTCATGCTAGTTCTTATAGCTAATTACTATTTTTACATAATTTTATTTATGTTCTAATTTTCTGCCTCTATTAATCTATTTATTTTTTGTTAATAAGGTAAAGAATTAAGATGTTTAGTCCTTCATTGTTGGCACAAATCATTAATTATCTTTCCACTAAAATTCTAAGTATTGTTAGTCATTATAGCCTTTAGCAAGCCATGTCAACATACAATGTCTTTCTTAATAAAATATATTACCACTTCCTGAGTAACATGAACATAGGAAGTCATTTCAATCCATTTTGTAAAATAATCCATTTCTACCTAGATAAACCGATGCCTATTACTTGCTCTCAAGTTTAACGGTCGAATCAAATCCATTTCTCATATTGCAAATGGCTGAAGTGTTATCATATTGTAGAGAGAAATTAGTTGAACATTTATCTTATCAATAAAAACCTAACCTTTATGACATTTCTGCACATGACCAATGCAAATTTTATCTATTATGGTTCAGTAATATCCACTTTTTTGCATCTCCTATGTCATCATGTGCTTAATGGTATATATATCACATACCCCTTCATGTACTTATTCCAAAGGCTTTTTCACTTCTCTTTCATCTAAGCATCTTAATAGAGTTCCATTACTTTTATTTCTAAGAAATAGTTCATTGTCAATCTCTTCAAGGTTTTTTTGTTCACTTGTACCAAGTAAATATTCATGGCTTCTAATAAACAATTTGACATAGTTGTACCATGACTTTCTATCTATTTCCTCTTTGACCAAACAATAGTAAACAAGGTCATTATTTATCTTGATACAGATAAGCTGTACTTTTTATTTTATTTTATCATAGCTAATTTGAACTATTGATGCTAAAATAACAAGTTCATTAGCAAACCAATTCTTATTTCTACTAAGATGAGTGAATTTAATTTCTTCAAATTAGTATGGTAGCTTGATAAGGTACTCCTAGTATGGCTTTAACTTCTCATCTTCTATTTGTCACTCTTATTTCACTTAATATATTATTAATAAGGAATTTCCATGCACATCAAGCTTCTCAACTTTCCTTTCCAAAGTGGCCTCGAGCCCATGGATACATGCTTTATATTCCATTTTATTGTTAGTGTATTCAAACTATAATTGGATTGCTATTACATAATATTTCTTAGGTTGTGAAATGAGCACAATACCTACACCATTGCATAATCAAAACTAAGAGAAATGGACTTTATAAATATTATTTTATTTTATTAAAAGCCTTTTGACAATCTTCATTCTATACCCTTGGATTCTTCTTAAAAAAACCAAGAAGTTTAGTTCACATATTATAGTCAATTAAAAAATGAAACGGGCTATGTAATTCAAATGCCCTAAAAAGCTTCTGACTTTTTTCTCTATTCTAGACTCTAGCATGGTTTGAATTGCTTTAACTTTATTGGGATCATCTTCGATATCTTTACTTCTCATAATAAATCCCACTAATTTTCTTAACTTTACCATAAATATATGATTTGATGGATTTAACTTGAGCATATGCTTCCTAAACATTTCAAAAAAAACTTTCTCATTATTTGGATGCAATTTTCTTCCTCTTTTAATTTAAAAAACTATAAGTGTGTTTAAAAACATAGGTGTGCTCCAAATAAAATAGAGGCTGAAGAAAATACGTTCCATATAGTCTAAGAAAATTAGAGCAATTTTGATCAATCCAAGAAAAGACTTGATCAAAATTTAATTAATGTTATTGATATGTATATCCATACACTATGAAGGTCAAAATTGTATTCTTATTCTCCCCAATGCATCCATATTTATCATAAATCCTACCACAAAAAATCCAATTTGTATTTTTTTTACAAATCCAAGTGATTAAATCATGAAAAAACTTCACATAAAAATTAGGTTTTTCATGGTTAGGTTGATGAATGGTATGACTCGGCTAGCCACTAATTGATGGGCTTGACTGATGACTGTACAAAAGTCTTTTAAGGAATAGAAAACTCTTCAATGCGTAAATTAGTAGATTTATAAAGAGGAAAAAAAATACAGGAAGAGAAAACAAAATGAAGGTTAAGGAATGTGTATCTATGTATGTTGGCCTAGAAACTATATAGCTTAACCTGGTTTGTACTCACTTTAAATAGTCTAGCTCTGGTTGGCTTTCAATATATTAAGGGTGAATTTTATGGTTGTGAATGAATTTCATGGCTTGAATGGCCCTGACTCGTTTTGGAACCAGCTAGAACTATTGGATCAAGAGCCCAGCCGTAGCATTATTAGAAACTTTTCTTGGAAAATAATATGAGAATTGATTTTGAAAACTGACACAGTTACTAAAAAAAGTCTTAGGGGAATGATATATTTCAAAAAAGTTTTGAAGAAATAGCATGGTTAGAAGAGAATTGTTATTCTAGATTGTGTTTTTTATTTATTTATAAATTGCGATCCTGGATCACAATTTTAATAAAAATTATGGTTCAGAATCACGGTTACGATATATATATTAATAGCCCTCTATTCTCCATGGTTGTCGCTTCTGCTGAAGCAAAAAACCCTAAAAACCATAACAAAATCAATCTTAAATCACTCAAAACAGCCTTCAATCCTCCACCAAAACACTAGAATCATCTTCCCCTTGTCATCATGAATCTTTTTACGTTTTGTATTTGCAAACCACTAACCAAGCTTCTGTTAACAGCCTCCTCGCCACCAAAATTGATGGAACTGCCACCTAGACATCAAAAAATCAAGGTAAAACAGTTGTATTGTCTCTTAGTTTTATAGGTTTTATTATTGAATTGATAGTTTTGAGTTTTGATTTATAAATATTTGTGTTGTGTTTGATAATTAGGTATTTTGTTGATGTTGAGATGATTTTGAGTATTTAATGTTGTAATTATGTGTTTTTAATACAATTGATGTTATTCGTGGAATCAATTAGATTTGAATTAGAGAAATTAGGGATTAAATGGATTATTAGGTTACTTGCCATATTTAATAATATTTCTTGAATTGAGATAAATTTTTGTTTTAATTGATGCAATTAGATAGACTTTTAATCAATTGATATTATTAATAAAGTTATGGTCGAAATAATAGCAACTAGAGTTTGCGTTGAATTTTGATAAAAATTCTTATAATTGAGGATTTTGTTCCATTAAGATCATTTTAATGGGTGCAAATGGATTAAAAATATTTTTCATGAAAAAATTATTTAATAAGTTCATTACTTATTTATTAACAGATAGTGTGAGAGTAGATATTTTAAAAATAATCCAACCCATATTTTGTCATTTTATCATGGCGAATTAGATAGACAATAGAGGTCTGTTAAAATAAATTGCAATGTTGATGTTAAATAAAATGATAAGATAAACTTTTTGATGTTGAAAAATATTGAACAATAATTGCTTGTATTGATGGTGGTAAATGATGAGAAATAATTGTTCACGTTGATATTGGTAAATGATGAGAATAATTGCTTGTGTTGATAATGTTGGATTTTTTTTATATTGAAAAATATTGGGAAGTAATTGTTTGCGTTCTTGTTGGTAAATGATGAAAGATAATTGCTTGTGTTGATGTAGAATTTTTTTTATATTGAGAAATTTTGGGGATTTCGATTGAGATCATTTAGTTTTTAATGGGTGCAAATGGATTAAAAATATTTTTTGATGAAAAATTTATTTAATAAGTTCATTACAAATTTATTAATAAATAATGTGAGAGTAGATATTTTAAAAATAATCAAACCCACATTTTGTCATTTTATCATGGTGAATTAGATAGACAATAGTCAAATCAGGTATGTTAAAATAAATTATAGTGTCGATGTTAAATAAAATGATGAGATAAACTTTTTGATGTTGGAAAATATAGTGAAGTAATATTGAACAATAATTGCTTGCATTGATGGTGGTAAATGATGAGAAATAATTGTTTGCATTGATGTTGAAATTTTTTAAATTGAAAAATATTGGGAAATAATTGTTTACGTTGATGTTGATAAATGATGAGAATAATTGCTTATATTAGTAATGTTGGATTTTTTTTATATTGAAAAGTATTGGGAAATAATTATTTGCGTTGATGTTGGTAAATGATGAAAAATAATTGCTTGCGTTGATGCATATTTTATTTATATTGAGAAATTTTGGGAAATAATTGTTTGCATTGATGTTAGTAAATAATGAGAAATAATTGCTTTGATGATGTAGAAATTTTATGTTGTTGGTAAAAGATAATAAATAATTGAATAGGTTGATGTTGGTATATGATGAAAAATAATTGCATTGTTGATATTTTAATAGGTTGTGTGGAATTCTTATTCAGAAGATGATATGACAACTGCTCTTGTTATATGCTCATTGGACATGGACTTACGAGCATCAATTGCCCCTCTCATATTTTTTAGCTTGTTGAGATGCATTGTCTGGATCGTGTAATGCGACAATTTAGCTTTAAACAATGCATCCTGTCTGACATAGATACAAGTGATTAGGTGCATTCCATTAGTTATTTGGGTAAACACACTAATTATAATTGGATGATCAACCATCTCCAGTATATATTGATATGGGATGCACATAAAAAAAATATTTTTAGAGAGGTGCATCCTATAATTTCTGAGGAGGAATACATGGGATGATTCTTGAGTATAACACCCTGAATCATTAAACCAAACCCAGTGCAAAATCCTCCATCCGAGGAGATGGAGTATGAGCCACATGCATGTCGGATTCAAAATGGTGTAAGTATTTGTTACTTTTTATAGACTTGGACAAAATCACTATATTTTATTTATGGATTAATAATTTCTATTTGCTTCATATTAGGTCGAATAGTTGATACATGATGGTCAATGTGTTGCGGCTAATCTTGATGGTCAATGTGTTGCGGCTAATCTTCGTGATCTCAATGATGATGATAGACTTGCTCGTTATTATACATCTTCTTGATTTGAAACATGTCATAATACACTTGACCTGTTAGGAGAGATGTTGAGACTAGATGATGTTGTCTCAGAGGATGATACCACACAAACAGATGAAGTCGTGTTATTAATGAAGTTGGCTCATCCACTCATCGTCACAGAAGGTATAGATAAGCTCAGGTGTATTATTATGTTGTGTTATTTTTTGGGTTTAGAGTTATTTTTATTATTATTACTTTTATAATATTGTTTTAGCTAATAATCATGTTGATTTTAATGTTGTCTTACATATTATGCATTTTCATACTTTTTTAGATAAGCATGATTTAAAATTGTTTGTTTAATATTATGCATTAGTATTACAATAACGGTTGTTTAATGTAACTAATTTTCCTTTTAGCAGTTTACTAATAAAACTGTGATTTCTATTAGCGATTAATTAGTCAAAATGAGCTATTTTTCCAATATATTTTCATCATGTGTTATAAATTAAAATCTTTTACCAAACTAGGCTAGTTTGGTAAAAGACCTTTAATATGGTCCTTGATTGGTATGTTAGGGTTGATCAAATTCTATGTTATCATTACATAACAAGTGACCCCTATTACCTTTGGGATCATTAAGAAAAAAATCATGGTGGGGTCAATCTTTAGGTAAAAAAAAAAAACCTAGATTGATTGCACACGAGGTCAATTATTAATTTGACCATCATCATGACAAGGAATCGATTAAGAATCTGATCAAGATGATGATTTATGATGATGATGATCACAACAACATATGTTTAATTTAAAACTGTGTGATTTTGTGTGTCTAATGGCAACAACGCTGTTCAAATTTAAACCATTTGATTTCTTATATGGAGGGATAGACTATGGTGTGTATGGAGTGGACCTCCTTCCATGGTCCTGATTAATGCTCATTCACCAAATCTTTGGTTTATTTTGTTTTCTCAAATATGCTTTAGATGTGTTACAAAGGTTATACACCCTACAAATTAGATAAAAGAAAAAAAGGAAACATAGATTTTTTTTAGTTTTGAAAAATTAACTTTTAAAATGTAGAAATGGATTAAACGAGCTTTCTTATACTTTTATTCAACAATCTGCTTGCTGATCTTTTTACCAAAGGATTACCTTCTTCCACATTTCATTCCTTTCATGACAAGTTGTTGTGACATCCTCCCCATCACCTTGAGGGGACATGATAGGATTCAAGATATTGACAGATTTTTATAGCTATAATTTAGGCAATTGACTATCTCTTAGCTAGAGTTTAGGCTATAAACTAGTGATATTGTATAGCTGCTACAGATTTGAATACTCTTTTTAAAAACTTGTATATTGACTATAAATACAATAAAATCCCAACCTTGAAGGGTTGAGCTATTCTTTCTAATAATTCTCTCTATTCTTTCATGGTATCAGAGCACTGACTGTGTATTCTTAAAGAAAATATTTTCTCTAGCAATGACCACTCCTATAGCTTCTTTCTCTGCCACCTCTTCTGCTCTTCTCATCTCTCTGGCTGCTTTAACAAATAATTTTTCTGCCTACCTCTATGTTGATATCTATTTGCTTTGGCGTGATCAAATTACCCCCCTTCTTATCTGCAATGATCTCTATAGCCATATTGATGGCACTAATCCGCCTCCTTCTGAGACCATTCTTGTTAATGGCACTGCTTTTCCAAATCCCGACTACGTTAAAGAATGTGCACGTTGGTTTAAAATTGATTAACTTGTTATATGTGGCATTAAGAATACGCTTTTATCAACCGCTTACGCGGTGGTCCTAGGTAAAAAACTCGCAAAGGATGTTTGGGACACTCTAAAGATGCTCTTCCATCAACAAACTCTATCTCGTGCTGATATCTTGCATGATATTCTTCTTAGCACCTACAAAAATAACCTCTCTATTAAAGCTTACCTCGCTAAAATCAAAGGTATTGCTGATCAACTTGCTGCCATCCAACAACCAGTACCAGACAGTGAATTGGTAAAGCGGACTCTTTGTGGCCTTCTTTATACTCTTGAGTATCAACCATTTGCTCAAGGCATTGCTAATCAGCATACTCCAATTTCTTTCATAGAGCTTTGTGCTTGACTTCTTGTTCATGAACAAGAACTTGAACGTATCTGTGGACGTGCAACTCCACCATCAACTCACCTCTCACATCATGCTTTGGTCGCCCAATAAAATTATCAGCCATTCTGTAATACCAATCATCGAAATTCTCATCGCCCAAATCATCCAAAGCAAAGTGTTGTTTCTTAAATTTTTGGTGCTACCTCTCCAAGCATACTTGGGCAGGATCCTACTAATGCCTACTCACCTCCTGGTGGCTTCACTAATAAAACTATCGGTAATGGTTTGAATAATGGTGGACACTGATCTAATAATGGTTACAATCATAATCAGTTTGGCAAATCACGCTATCGTGGATGCTATCAAATATGTAAATAAGAAGGTCATTCTGCTTACAATTACAATTATCATTATATTTGCCCTGATTCAAATAATAGTGACAATATATCTATTCAATTTGCTGGAATTCATGTCTCTAATCCACCAGCTCCCACAAAAACTTCTCTTGTTTGTGTCACTCATCTTTGGCTTAGTGACACGGATGTAACAAATCACATGGCTTCCCACACTAACTAATCTAGTTCAATAGCCTACTCCTTTTACTAGTACCTCATGTGCGTATGTTGGTAATGATGATTCTCTCTGTATTTATCATACTAGTAATTCTTCAATCAAATTGGGTTCCAAATCACTCTCTTTGAAAGATGTTCTTGTGGTTT
>Ga0307517_10004619_pt1 | contig 21086 bp, 21 predicted proteins | sample 23_EM_MG_FD_194515 | JGI IMG/M metagenome (GOLD analysis project Ga0307517, IMG submission 194515) | Populus trichocarpa ectomycorrhiza microbial communities from riparian zone in the Pacific Northwest, United States - 23_EM | ecosystem: Host-associated > Plants > Roots > Unclassified | place...
GATCTTGTTCATCATCGATCCCCCCCCTTCCCATCTCGATCTACCCGGCTGCTTTCCGCTCGAACCGAACCGTGTCTCTTAAGGTTGCTCTTAAGATTATTGATTATTTGTTTTCCGCAACGGCTTCGGGGAAGGTGCTCTTTTGTCCTATGTACAGCAATAGTTAGAATTCCCCCGTTTTGATCTCCCTGGTTCGTGCAATATACGTGCTAGCCTGTAGTGATCTTCCTTTCCATCAAGGATAGTGGACCTTTCCGTTGGATTACTCTTCTCGTCGTTTTGTTCGCATTTCTGTAGTAAGATATCAATATCATTCATGATTTGCTAGACTCGCTTTCTTTGGTTGCGCTGAAGGTAAGGCTAACGGAACGGCGTGTGATCGCTTCGGCGGGAACCTCCAGAAGCGGAAGTATATACCGGATACTCGTGTACTGGGGAGCAGGAACTCGCGGTTGGATGTCGATAATCCTCGGTTTGGCCGCTGGGGAGACACGGGAAACACTGATGTGAAGTCGTGCATGAGGAGGACAATTTCGCAGGGAGGAATATCGGGTGCGGATGAGGAGATTGTCAACAAAGTTGGTTTGGTCTTGCTCTAACAATGTTCTTGTTCTTCATCAGGAAAAAGGGTATCTTATTTTGCTTCTCATGTTTATTTGATCTTATGTTTACTGGGCCCCTGTCACTCAGACCCTTTCAAAACATCAAAATCTGGACCTAAATCATATAATGAGTATAAGTGCCAAATTCTCTCTGTATCTTCTGATGACCTGTTACTGGTTGACCCCTGTTGAGAGCAGTTATAGGGAGGTCAGTTTGCCCTTCAGGAATGATAATGGAGGACAGCTTGTCAATCTCAGGGCCAGTCCTTTTCATCACCCAATTTATCAGTTTTGTCATCACCTGGAATGCAGTGGTATTGTCTTGTGTATACTACCTGTCCTACCACTGCAAGTCTGTTTTATCCTATAGACATTCTTTGCAACAGAAGCTGTGTGCGGAAAAAGGGAAAGATTTTATCAGGTGATTTACAACTCCCACAATCTGGTCAAGATTCCTGTATCATCTCTAGCTCATAATGAGAGGATCACAAGCATCACTCAGAAGGGGAGGGTTAGAATGGGTTAATAATTGTCCTAAGAAGCACATATTGTACAGGTCATGGGCACTGTTACAGGGTTCTACATGATGTGTACTACAGATCCCTATCAAGGAAGCATATTACTGAAATCCAGAATCAATACCTCTCCACTCTCATAACCAACAATCAAATAGTGACCATCCCACTGTGCAGCAGTAGGCTTTTCACCAGTTGGCTGGAAAACCATATTTCCAGTAGCTCTATCCTCAATCCCAATTTTACCAGCTGTTTGATTATCTGTGATACCAATGAAATCCAGAGGGGGTCTGTCTGAGGATGTTGGAGATATTTTGATGGGGGTTGAACCTGGAATTCCAAAGTACCAGCCCAGGGTTGATGACCTATCACAGCGAACCATGACTTTTGAACCATCTATCCAGAGGGGGTCAAGGAGATATGGGTATCTTGTTCCTAGTGATACCTTGCCTGCATGCTCCCCTGTCTGTATAGACCAGGCTCGAAGGTTAAGATTATCCACACAAAAAACTCTGGACCCATCTCCTGATATCCTAAGACCCCTGGGTTGATGTTTGGTCCCATCTATCCTTTGGAGTTCACCTTTCTCAGCATCCCAGATATGAACCTTCCAGCCCTGATCATCCCCTTTGCATCCAACAATGACCAATCTGCCACCAATCAGTTGGATGTCTCCTGTCTCAATGTCCTTGGCTTGAGTTTCAAGGGTTTCCTTGCAGAGGCCAGTCATGATGTTCCAGGTCCTCACCACTCCTGCTGAATCAACTGAGAAAGCCAACCCACCCTTTGCTTGTAGACTGACAGCCCTGATTGGGGCTGAGGTGAGTGGTGTAGACTCTGTGTGAGGTCCAACTGGGTTTGCTGATGAGGCACCAATCTCCCAGAACTTGATTGAGTTATCTGCAGATGCTGAGATGAGGGTGAGGGAGGGAAAGATGAGGGAGGTGATATTATCTGTGTGTCCAACAAGGGTCTTGATGAGGTGAGGGACTGGGCCAGTGATGTCCCAAAGGTAGATGGTATGACCACTGGCACAAGCAATGAGCTTCCCATCAGGAGAGAAACAGCAATGGTTAAATTTAGCACAGGCGAGGTGGAACTCTGCTACAGTTTCCCCAGAATCAGTGTTCCAAATGGTAACAGTTGTCTCCTTGCATGAAACAAACCGAGTGCCATCTGGGGAGAATGCAACATGGGAGCCACAAATTGGAGGACCAGTCTGATGACCATCTGTGTCCCATTTCTGCACAGTACCATCATCAGATGCAGACAGGAGGATTTGAGGATTTGTAGGGGAGAAGCTGACAGTCCTAACATTATCATTGTGTCCCTTTATAACATTACACTCCCCTGTCCCAATATTCCACAAACAAATTGTTCTATCTTCAGATCCTGAAGCAATCATGGTGTTGCCTACTGAGATGGAGACAGAGATGATTCTCTTAGTGTGGCCATGGAAAGTTTTGACAACTCCACCAGTCTGGACATCCCAAAGCTTAACAGTTTTATCACTACTCCCAGATACAAGCAATGTCCCATCTGATGAGAAGGCAAGGGATTTAACATAATCTGTATGCCCAGAAAGAACAGCAGTCTGACTGCCTGTCAATGCATCAAAGATGGTGATACCACCAGATAGACCAGCAGCAATGAAGTTGTTCTGGTAGGCAAGGCTATATGTATAGCGACCATTGCAGGAAACTGTGCGGGTGCATGCTCCCCATTCAGCCAATCCCACCACTACCTTGACTTTGAGGGGGGACCTTGTGGTGTAATGCTCATGGAGCCAGGATGAGGAAGGGGAAAGCATGAGAGCAGAGGCATATATTTGGGAAGGGTATTTGCAGATTGTATCAAAGTTCTCCAGGATGAAATGCTTGCCATCACTTGTCCACTTGTCAGGAACTCCTGTCTGAATGGATATGAGCACAGGCCTCAGCTGAAAGTCCAAAAATACAACACTCACCAACATACACCATTGCTGGATATCATTGAGAGCATAGATACCAATGTCAAGCTTTTCCATGAGGATCAGGACTTCAATCCAAAACAGAAATCCAGTCTCAAGGAATGTGTTGATTGCCCTGCAGACTTCCTCAACCCCACTGCTGCTACTGGAAACCTTTGCAAGATGCTTAGTCCAGAAACAGCATGCATATTCCAGAGCATCCCCAATATGGGTAGTCCTTTGTGTGGGAAGATCCTTGATCTCACTGAGGGTAGCTTGGCCATCCAGGTTGCATATATTCCTCTTCAATCTCTTGCCCATCACATTGAGGCATGAAAGCAAGATCTCATTATGGTAGACTGGAGGGTCTATGAAGAACCGGTCATCTGTGCATCGTCCTGGATCTGTGAGGAAGTCAGGAAATGATTTATGGAAGATTCGGATTGGATCATCAATGTTGTCTGGGACAAGGAGGAGGGAGTGGAGGGTGCGTAGAGAGCTGGTCATTCCAGTGGGAGTACCACAGTTGATAAGGAGATCTGAGAGGGTCTTGATGGAGAGTGGATGGAAGATGAGAAGCACTGCCCCCACCACAGATTTGAGATGGGAGTAGAGCTCATGATCATGGAAACCCACATCCTGGAAAGCTTGGCTCAGGACTTGGGTGTAGAGGAGATCAATCCCCAATTTTGCTTCATGAGAAGTGTCCAGTGGGAGTGAGACAATGAGGGCAAGCCTCTCATCAGGTGGATGATATTGGGATGAAACAAACTTGACAACTGTTGAAGCGAAGATGAAAAACCCGGCTGCTTTCTTGCAGAGGATATCAATGTTGTGTGGATCGGGCCAATCCTCCGCAAGAGTACAGTCACTTCGGTGTTTGGCGATATCAGTGAACCGGGTCTTCAAAAACAGCTTGATATCACTGTTGACTGAGGTGGGTTCAACCTCGTGTAGCTTGAACACCTCCGTGTGAGGCCGAAGCGCCTCCAAGCGGAACCCAGAGCGGATCCGAGGTTCGGGCCTGCCAGTGATGAGGAACTTGACAAGCGGGATGTCATCCACATAACGGGAGAGAATGGACAGGAGTGCGGATGCGGGCTCCTCATCTTGACACTCATCGAGGGCATCAATGACTATCAGAGTCGGAGCTTGCATGGCTCGGAACGGGCCAACAATGAGTTTCTCCATCTGTGAACAGAGTGATTCCTTCCCAACATCAGGGTTCTCCGTCAAGACCGGAAGTAACTCTTGTCGGAAGGGTGGATACCGGAGAGCAAGCTGGAAGGAGAGGGTAGGGAAGATGGATCGAAGGTTGCTCCTTTCTTCGAAATCCCGCGAACAGAAGAAACTGGCTCCCAGCTTCCCGCCCGCAAAACACATCTCCGCGAACGTCTGAGCGATTGTTGACTTCCCCGTTCCGGCGAGACCGTTGAGCCAGAACACCCGTTTGTCTTCCTTGTCCTTCAACCACTGTTCGAGCTGAAACAGGACATCCCTCCTGGTCCCCTTCATGCACCCTTGTCTGTCTCCACATACGTGTCCAGCGTCTGCGACGTGATACATGCTGTTGAGAAGGGCCAAGTCTGCTCTGTCCTGTCGGCCGGTTACGATGCATGGATAGACAGTCGAGGTGAAAAACTCACGATCAGCCGACGGGCATCGTTGTAGATGCTTTGTTGCAGGGAAGTCTGAGGTGGATATTAGACGTGATGAGAGCAAGTGTTTTGGAAGTGCGAACCTGATATTCCATCACGGCCTCGTTAATGTCATCCACCAGATCGCTGAGCCTCTGCGCGTTGTCGGCGTTGTTCAAGAATTGCGCGATATTCTTCTGAGTTGCCATTGGGTCCAGGGCTTTGTGGACATCTTCCAATTTCCTACCGATCACCTCTCGTTAGTCTCAGCCTTCCATCTGGAGAAGGTGGGCTTACTGTGCCAGCTTCTTTCTCCTCGCTCCCTCCTTGAAATCACCCTCAGAAGTAGATGCACAGAGCGATTCAACAAGGACTTCTACCCGGGACCCCAACGACTCTATCGTTTGTTTGTTGACTTTTGTTTGCTGGGAGAATTGTGAGTGGGACGGATCGAGCAATCGAAGGTGGACCATACCTCACAACTGTCGAGGATGGCGCAGAGCCCTGCAGCAACAGATTTGAGTGGGGGGAAGGCGTCCGAAGCTCTTTCCACTGTGTGGAGCAATAATTTGCCCGCGGAAGCCGCGGTGGATATCCATTCGGGTCCAACCTTGGGTGTGGTGGCATCGCCATGGGCATGATCAGGAACTACTGGATTGCCTGGACCATGCGTCAGAGGCAGCGGCCGAAACTGGGTGGTTTACATACCCTCGGATTCCCCACCTTGAGAGATGGGGGGAGTGGGGGTTCTATTCCCAACGTCCGATCGAGGAGGAGTATTGGCTTGGTCCGTCCTTCCTTGACCAGACAAATCCTCGGTTGCCACGTGTGGGCGCTTCTGGTCAGTTTCCCCTTCGTCGGCGTGGTCGTCGCTCCTTCCCGGGTCACGTCCCCTTGCGATAGACCCAGAATCACCTGGTTGCGGAACTGGATTGTCTTCTCTTCCACTGGCCCTGGTGTCTTCTCCTCTGACCTCGCCTCTCAGGACGGTACCTGGTTCCGATCGCAAAGATAAGGACGGGCGATCCGACCCTTCACCACCAACGCTGGCCGCTCTCCCCTCTCGTCTGTCCCCGATCCCCAATCTGTCCTTCATCTTCTTCCCAAACCTAGAGATAGACTTTCGGAAACTCATGTTATCGCAGGTTCGATGTGGATCAGTGTGGATGATGGTGCAGTGTAAGGTGATGGGCTGACACGTGGCCTTCTTTCTGCTCGAATCTTCAACAAGCGCCGACGCCCAGCGCTCAGCATGCATGCTTCGTCCTGCGGATATCCCAGAGAATATCAAGCAATGCCTCCGTCCACGCGTAACCCCAGTCCCCTTCACATAGACCATGCTCACCTTGACTAGCTCGCACCACGTTCTCCGTCCTCTTCGCCCAAGCGTTTTCCCACATCGCCCTCCCCGTAGCATATTCAATACCACCGTTTCCTGCTGTCCCCTCCGACGATCACTCGGCTCGAGAATGTTTAACTTGATGACCAACGCTATTGTTCTCCTCAAATGAGCAATCTACTTGTCACACGTGTTTGATAACGGGCTGCGGTCGCCGCGATCCCAAGTTTCCTAATTACTTTCCTCACATTCCCGTTCCATCTCGTCCCCACGGCGCTGAGGCCTGCAGAGGATCGTGGCCCTGAGCGCACAGAATATCGCTCGTATGTCAGGCCACGGGCGACGGGAGAGGTGTCTTTGCGATAAGCTCCGTGTTGAGCAGCCCATAAAGTCACCAAACCAATGCGAGAATGACCTCCGCTTCGCGCATCGCCACCGCTCGGATTCACCCCCGTCTCCGTCAGTCATCAAGAACGAAAACCTCAGCAATGCGCTTTCTCTACCTCTGCCTATTTCCCGACCCGAAAAGGCGGACACTCAACGGTGATGTTTAGGCTAAAGTTTTGTACCATCCTCGGTGTCGTTCTCGCCGTAATCGACAGCACATCTCAGGCCGTACGCTACTTTCAATCACTTTCGCGCCTGGCGATCACTGACGGTTTCCGTTTGCGACAGCTTGCCCCGGGGAACCACTGGTTTCTATGTCGACGCCGGGTATGTTGGAAATTGTTTGGGGGACCGCTGCGAGGTCGTGAACAGATCCAACGACCACCCGGCCCATTACCGTCGCTGAAGGCAGACTTCAGCATGCGCGAGTGGGGCCACCTGGTGGAAACCCTCCGACTGACACGGGAACACCCCCTGTCCTTGCGGTTCGATGGAATCAACCTCTCATTCCTCCCAAGTTGCACCCCATTTGACAAAGATCGTCACCAAGAACGCCTCCATTTACTCTGATAAGACAATCGAGTGGTGGAACAAGGAACTGCCCGACGAGGCGGTACCGAAGAGGCGCTCAGTGATCAAGGTGTTCTCCATTTCCTTCCAATCCCTTCGCATCTAACCAGGCGATGTATTGGAAACCACCTTATAGAACGTATTTTTGTGTTTATTTTATGCCACGGGAAATCGGTTCGGGAGTCCAGTAGCAATGCCTTTTCTACTTGAACGACCGTTCATCAGATAATGCCTTCAAACTTGTACGTGTCAAAACAGGGGCGGCTACCATATCGGATTTGAATCACGGAGTCCCGGATTTTTTCCCTTTGCTTTCACTCAGGGTACTTAAATTAACAGGCGAGGCGATTTTGGAATAACACTCTAATTTAGGCTGCGATGGACCACCCTCCTCGTAGGTTTTCCCCAAGCCTTCGCATTCCTCCCGGTTGTGTATATGGCTGGTGTGGGATGTTTTTTGCAATCCCACGCACCACAATCCACAGATCAACTTTGACGATCGCTTTACCGAACCTGGAAGCTTTCACATTGGGTGAGCGGCCGTGCAGTGCTATTAAATACGTAACCCACCGCTATCTGCCCCCTCCTCTTTCTCTTCATCCACGAAGTTGGAATATCCATGTCCGTACGGGGAATCTACGGACGAACACCCTGCCCACGCTGGGCTATCCTGATTCACAAGGCCCACACTCGAGACTCGAATGTACCTCCCAAGTGTTGGTGAGGAGGAAATGCGCCTAATGGAGCAGCTGAGAGTGACACCGCCGTCATCCCGATGAGAATTCTCATGACTTTTCTGTCCTTAGCCAGGTGTGTCACGAGATCTCCTGCCTCAAGTTGGGCTCACTTGGAGGCCGTGGTGAAGGTTTCGAAATAAGCCGGGGGATTGGCAGCTGTGTCAGAGTATCGGGCGTTCCGAGGAGGGATCCTGTGCGCCCAGCTGTAAGTCGGTGTCTTTCCTCCGGTCCGATTTATCAGTGCAGTGGGTGAGTTCGCGCATTTATTAATATTGACCTTCGCTCATTTTCCACGGGATGAAATGGCGCGGGTCATCCAGGCACGCGCCGTTTCACCAATGTTAGGAGTTGTAGGCTTGTTCGAGGGTCGGCGGTGATTTCAACAGGAAGCTTGATGAGGCACCCAGTTTAGTGGAAACGGACCCAAGGTCGTCCACGAGCCACAGATCTCCAAAGAGGTACCTCGTACTACCGCGACACATGCGGTTTACGTCCCCGCGTGTCTGAACGTTAACCCCAACGGATGCGGGGTGATCAGAGATTTCGCTGGAAGGACATACGGATCCGATCGATATAGGATCGGTCCATCTACTTCCCAAGCTTGCACATCGCGGACACGCCAAGTTTTCTTGACGAGTTGGGACACAAGTAAGGTTTATTATCATGAATGTATGACCACTCCGTTACACAGCATGTACTATATCCTGGAGAATCACCTGCTTTACACGAAATCCAGGTCGCGCGACACAGTAAGGTCGGACCACCGTAATACTATATGCGGCTCTAATCCGTAAATGCAAAACAGAGTCTGTGCCTGGGACTTGCCATGTAAGAGTTCCGTGTTGTTCGCTTGGTCGCGCTCCGTTCGGAAAGTAATCCGAATATCTGTCAACACTGATACCAGATCCCCCGACCTCGAGGAAGGTGGCCATCGTCAGCACCGTCGGTATCCTCGAGAGTGGATCGTAGTGCCACAGCGGACTTGTAGGAAAGAGTGGCGGGCATGTGGTGAAATTCCACCGAACGCGGACGCGGCTGCGTTGACTTGTCGTAGACGGGTTGATGGAAGTTGTTGTTTGAGACGTGGTCGTCAGCGTAACGGCCTCCGTGAGCATCTGTCTGATTTTTGTCTTGAGCTTGGTTAGTGCCTGCACGGGTATAGGGCTCGAAACATTCATACACAAACCTCGAAGGCGAGGATTAGTGATGAAGTAGTCTGCTCTAAAGGTGTCGACAGGTTTGTTGCACTGATACCGGTTTCATACGGTCCTAGACACGTTAGAGCGTTAGCGTCTTCGTGACAGTTGCAAGATGCAGTGGTAGCCGTGTGCTTGGCCGTTCTTCCTTCCAGGTTCAGCATTCGAATGTTTGCCACACAGGATCGCGTCTTACCAGTCCGTTCGGGGTCCAACATAACCCCGTGGTCTTGGACTGTCTCGTCCTAAAAACCCTGCAGAGGGCGGGGCACGCTCAATCCACAATCCTCATACGTCTTGACGCGTCCTCTTTCCATCCCACCAATACTCAGCGTCCGCTTCTTGAGCTTTGCGGTCGATCTCAGAGTGTTCCGATCCGATCCATCGAGAGACCGATGGTAGTGTCCTCCTTCGTTTATGCGCAGCAGGTTTGGACGGCGGCGATGGGGCGGGTGGTTGGATTTGAGATGAAAAGTCAAAAAGAGATGTCACAATCAAATTATGCAACTTGACTGGACAACGACGTATTGAGGGGAGCACGTGAGTTGGACAACGGAAGGATGCACGTAGATGTAGGGTGTCCAAGTTCAGGTATGGCCGGTATTGAGGGAAAGGGCAGCCCAGTGCGGTCGTGGGCTCGCTTTTGATGATAGCGGTGGAGGTAAGCGACGCGAGACGATACGATCCCAGCCCGGTCGTAGAGTCTGTCAATTGCGTTGCAGGTGCTAACACGGCGAAACGGTACCTGGCTGACGTCTCGCCTCTTTCGGAGACAGATAACCTCGGCGGATTGTCTTGACCCACATCGGATCCCGTACGACTCCGGTCACATTCTCGGCTTCCTGGCACCGGAAAACCGCCATATGACCATTCAAAGCATCATCGAGCCGTAGATCACTTCGCCTCGCCACAATCCTCTCTCTTTCATCAACCTTCTCACGACTCCGGGCTCGGCGGCCATCGACGCTCTGCTCCCTGTTCAGACCGTCTGGGAAATTGTTAGGAGGGGCGATCATGTTAAAGCCCTCGTGAAGGAAGAAAACGCGACTATGCCCGAGGGATTGCGTGCTTGTCAAGCTTCGGGCCGCCTCCCTGAACCCCGCGTACGTCGAACCACAATCCCTTCCATCGAATCCCTGTGCCTACCTGATGCCGTTTTGCCGATGGGGGATTCAAATGATGCGGTGGTCCCCAAACTTGTTCTTCAAATGTATTGTCGGTGTAAACGGAAACCATAGGTTCCAAGTCGGGGATCAGGCCAGCTCCTGTCAGGTCGCCCAGGAACGATCAAGGATCGCCAGCACGGTATGCGCATGCGCCGGCTAGAACTGCTACTCATCGACCGGAGGGTGTATGCTGGCACTTCAGGCGAGAATGGGGAGTTTGGGTATCGATCAGGTGCCCATATACCGACTCGGCCCAAACGTTTGGTCACGCCGACCGGTGCGGGACAACCGATCCACACGTTGGTCGGGAACCCTTGGCGGGACCAGCCTGATGAATTGAGCAAGACCGTGAAAAAGTTCTGGAATGTCTACGTGGGTCCCGAGTGGGCTGGGGGTGCCAGACGTCGATTCGAGTACGTGCCCAGACCACCCTGCCATACCGAAAGTAAGCTACTTTTCCAACAACACAATCAGGATCAGTATCACTGCGGAGCTGTCGAGTTACCCAGCAAAGATGATCGCGGATGGTAAATCATGTCAACCCTCGACACGTCCCCTCTGAGCCAGATCTTTGTAGAGGTGACAAGGTTGAGCTTATCATCGATTCCGTGCACCTACCAGCCTTTTGGCGACGTGCTCAGTGTATATGACAAGATTTCAACCGGTCGTCCCGGGGGGCAAGGTTGTTATAGAAATTGCTTAGATGCTTAGATCTTTTTTTCATTCAACGGTATTTTGTATGTGGCATTATAGGTGGTAATCGGTTTCGATGATAATATGCTAGCACTCATTTGTCCGAACGCCCGATCCCTAAGCCAATCGCTCGGGGTTGCTTCCGCTGCCCAATGCTACGTTCCAATCGAAACCTCCACCCTGCTCAATCTCGAGGCCGGTCGCGGATCCGTAAGCTCTCTCATCGGAGAAAATGTTTCAATATTCCTCGCGGCGTCAGGTTCCTCACAATGCAAACGACCAGGATACCTCAAACTGTGATCGAGGGGGCCGTGCAGAAGTACGTCGCTGGGGTTCCTGCTGGAAAGGTTGTTAAGGCCGGAGATTCGTCCTGAACACGCCATGATGCGTGATAACGCCGGCTCTGTCATCTCAAACTACGTTGTGCATTTTAAGAGCACGTATTTCCTGATCGAAGGCTCTACCCACTGTAGTGGAAAACCAGATTCAACGGATTCGGTTCTACCAAAGTGTATAGCGCCAGGCAGCCCGTGTCAACTCTGGACCGCGACGTCCAAAACAAATCATCTGCTTGATTCTCTACTTATGCGTAGTCAGTGTCTACACTGGTATAGGGCGCAGGCAATTCGTAGACGTACCTCGAAAGTGAAGACTAGTGGTGAGGCAACTCTCTTTGAGGATGCCGGGAGGCGGTGTTGGGCTGAGATCGGGTTCATACGGTCCCAAACATGTCGAGATGTTGGCACCCTCGTTACTGATGCAAGACGAACCGGTAATCGTGTATCTGGCGATTCTATCCTTCCAGGTTCAGTATTCGAGTCTTTGTCGCACAAAATCGCGTCTCACCAGTCCGTTCGAGGACCAACATAACCCCGCGGTCTTGGGATATCTCGTCCCGAAAACCCTGCAGAGGACGGGTATGGTCGGTCCACCATCTTCATACGTCTCGGCACGGTCTCTATCCATCCCTCCGGTGCTCAATGTCCACTCCTCGAACCTTGCAGATCCCAAAGTGTTCCAATCCGGTCCATCGAGAGACTGGTGAGGTAGCGCCATCCTTCGTTTACGTGGAGCAGGTTTGGGCGGCGGCGATGGGGTGCGTGGTTACGGCTTGAGATACGAAGTGATATCAAAGAGAGATATCACAACTGGGTTCTGCAACTGGACTGCACAACAACGCATTCAGGTGAGTGTGTGCCAAGACGAACAGCGGAAGGACGCACGTAGAGGTGGGGTGTCCGGGCATTCCCGCACTTGGTTTTCGAATTCCTGCCGAGATGTTGTGGCTGGAACGTTCCGAGGTAAAGAGCGGCCTTATCGCTCAGCACGGTCGCAAGTGACTTCTGATGTTATTGGCGGAGGTAAGCGGCATATGGAGGGGCGGAGTGATCGACAGGATCACAGCTCGGTTCCGTAGAACGACCACTGCGTGCAGGAACTGGTGGATTTTCAACACGGCTCCCGTTCAGTTACGATAAAACACAAGGCCTAGGGACAGGTGGCAGATCCCGGTACGTCAACAGTTAACAGAGTACTGGGTTTTGTTGTACGGAAGTAACTGAAAAGACGACAAGACCAGGTATTCGGTACTCTCATTTCAGGCTCACCTTGGCCGTGACACGGTCAGGGTTGAACGTAACGTCGAACGACGAGGACATCCTCAATGACTCTGGAACCATGTTCACGCTACGTGGACTCGTCAACCTCGGTTGTCTCGCTCTTCTCTTGGGAATCATCACTCTCTTGTGTGTCTTTCCCGCTGTTTTTTCTCGGTAGCCGGTCTGATGTGCGTGGCGTTCTACATAACAGTGTCGGATACCCGGTCATTTCCCACCTCACAGCACTCAAGATATCTTTTAATGATGGCTTCAACTACGGCGGGTCTAACACATCTGGCGTCGTACGTCCTTTTGATATGCCCAGCTGCCCTTTGGAGCATCTCTAACCATCATTCAGGTCCCCGAACTTCCAGGCCACCGAGGTCCCATCGACCCAGACACTGCAGAATGGGCGCTGACAAAGATCACCCTCCACAACGGGTCAGAGCTTAAACCGGTCTTCTCTGACGAATTCAACAACGGCGGTAGAGCCTCTACCCGGCGACGATCCCTGCTGGGAAGCCGTTCGCCTCCGCTACTAGCAAACAGGCAACCTCGAGTGGTATGACCCCTCGGCCTTCACCACCAAGAACAGGGCCCTCCGGATCACTTTGACCAAGCAGGAAAACCATGATTTGGACTACGATAGAGGGATGATGAGCAGATGGAACCAGTTCTGTTTCACTGGAGGGTATCTCGAGATCGCAGTGATATTGTCTGGTCTAAACGGCGTTGTCGGTTTGTGGCTTGCCGCCTGGGCGATGGGAAACCTAGGGAAGGCGGGGTATGGTGCCAGTTTTGAGGGAATGGTGGGTGTTTCGATCCGTTTGGGCGGAATCCCGTCTTGTCCTGATCTGGAGTTTCCTGCGGTGACCGTACCCTACGACTCGTGCGATGTCGGTACCGTTATCAACCAGACCCGGGATGGCGTACAGGATGTCCCGCTCTATCCAGGCGACAGGTACCACCAAGACTCCTTCTCTTATATTCCAGGTCAACGACTCTCACGGTGCACCTGTCCCGGTGAGGACCACCCTGGACCCACGCACGATGATGGGACGTTCGTGGGCAGGTCGACCCCCGAAATCGACGTCTTCGAAGCCACGACTGAGAATGACTTGGGAACCATTTCACAATCTGCCCAGTGGGTGCCATTTATCGTGGGTTACGGGTGGTTCAACATGACGGAGAATTTTCCTAACCCTGAAATTACGGAACTAGACTTGTATACTGGGGGTTGCGCATTTTCTGTTTTAAAAAGTTGAATATTGTATGTGGGGTCTGACTGGGTTGGCTCGTCAGTTTAGTGTCTTCCAGTGAGCCATTTTTTTTCTGCGGTTTCCATAACCAGTGAGTCGCCCGTGCATTAGCCTTCCCTCTTACGGTGGATCGCTGATGATGATATCAACCGCAGACACTGAATGCTACGAGCCCAATGCTGGTTGCTACGCTGTCTGCAGTTTCGAGTACAAACCTGGACTCGCCCAAGATGATGCAGTACCAACTTTTTCACCTCCACTTCGGTGTTAGTGAATCATCGGCTGATGCGATGTTCCTCCTCTTGCGCAGTATATTACTTGGGTTAACAATAACCAGAGTACATGGCTGATGAACGCTGCAGGGACAGCTGCCGACGATCGGGTGAGCATCGGACCGAGACCAGTTTCACAAGAGCTGATGGTGTGTTAATTCAGACCTGTAGTCTACTCTTTCCCCTCCGTTTGGATTTACATTTATGCTGTCTCCGACTGGGCTCTATCTGCCGCTCGCGTTTCTCGTCTAACTTTCCATACTAGCATTGTAATCTTGTTCATCATTCCCCCTCCCTGCCTCGATCTACCCCGCTGTTTCCCGCCCAAACTGTAACGCACGCTCTTAAGGCTGCTCCTAAGATTGTTAATTTTTTTTGCAATGGCTCCAGGGAAGGTGCTCTTTTGTCCTACGTAGTGATGGATGGGATTCCCCCATTTTTAGCTCTCCCTGACTTGTGTAACATATGTGCTAGCCTGCAGTGAGCTTCCTATCCACCCTACAAAAGTAGTGGACCTCTCCATTCAATTGCTCTTCTCACCATTTCATCCACATTTCCTGCAGGATATCAATATCATTCATAGTTTGTTAACCTTGCGCTTTCTTTGGTTGCACTGAAGGTAAGCCAACAGGGCAGTGAGTGGCCACTTCAGTGAGAACCTCCAGAAATAGAAGTATACACTGGACACTCATGTGCTGGAGTGGGAACTCATGATTGCATGATGTCAGTAATCCCCAGTTTGGCCACTGTGGAGATACAGGAAACACTGATGTGAAGTCATACACAGAGAGGGAAATTTTGCAGGGAGAAATACAGAATGCAGTTGAGGAGATTATCAAATAAGTGGGCTTGCTTTCACTCCAACACTGCTCTTGTTCTTCATCAGGAAAAAGGGTGTCATCTCATTTTGCCTCTCATGTTTATTTGACCTTATTTTTACTAGGCCCCTGCCACCAGGCCCTTCTAAAACATCAAAATCTGAACCTAAATATATAATAAGTATAAGTGCTAAATCCTCTCTATATTTTCTGATGACTTATTACTGGTTGACTCCTGTTGAGAGCAGTTATTGGGAGGTCAGTTTGCCCTTCATAAATGATAATGGAGGATTGCTTGTCAAACTCAGGGCCAATCCTTTCATCTTCAATGTATTCAAGTTCAGCCCTCATCAGGAATGTAGTGGCAGTGCCTTGTATATATTACCTGTCCTACCATTGCAAGTCAGTCTTTCCATCTTCTGTGTACAATTTATGTTGCAAAAAATTTCCACAGAATAAACATTGTCAGGTGATTTATAATTCTCAGAATCTAGTCAGTGAGTATCTCATTCATGTATCATGTCTAGCTCATATTAAGAGGGTTGCAACCATCATTTAGCAGAGCAGGGTCAGAATGAGTTGTCATTGTCCAAAAAAGGTACATATTGTGTAGGTCAGAATACTGTCACAGGATTCTACATGATGTGTACTATAGATCCCTATCAAGGAAGCACATTGCTGAAATCCAGAATCAATATCTCTCCTGTGTCATAACCAGCTATCAGATAGCAACCATCCCACTGTACAGCAGTAGGTGTTTTACCAGTCAGCTGGAAAACCATATTTCCAGTAGCTCTATCCTCAATCCCAATTTTACCAGCTGTTTCATTACTTGTAATACCAATAAAATCCAGATGGGGTCTATCTGAGGATGTTGGAGATATCTCAATGGGGGTTGAGCCTGGAGTCCCAAAGTCCCAGCCCAGGGTTGATGACCCCCCACAGCGAACCATGACTTTTGAACCATCTATCCAGAGGGGGTCAAGGAGATATGGATAAAGTTCACTCCCCAGTGATGCCTCACCTACAGGCACCCCTGTCTGTATAGACCAGGCTTGAATGTCACAGTTGTCCACATATAAAACATTAGACCCATCTCCTGATATCCTAAGACCTCTAGGTTGGTAGGTGGTCCCATCTATCCTCTGGAGATCACCTTTTTCAGCATCCCAGACATAAACCTTCCAGCCCTGGTCAGAACTCCCCTTGCACCCCACAATGACCAATCTACCACCAATCAGTTGGATGTCTCCTGTCTCAATATCTTTGGCTTGAGTTTCAAAGGATTCCTTGCAGAGGCCAGTCATGATGCTCCAAGTCTTCACCACTCCTGCTGAATCAACTGAGAAAGCCAACCCATCCTTTGCTTGTAGGCTGACAACCCTGATTGGGGCTGAGGTGAGTGGTGTAGACTCTGTGTGAGGTCCAACTGGGTTTGTTGATGAGGCACCAATCTCCCAGAACTTGATTGAGTTATCTTCAGATGCTGAGATGAGGGTGAGGGAGGGAAAGATGAGAGAGGTGATTTCATCTGTATGTCCAACAAGGGTCTTGATGAGGTGAGGGTCTGGGCCAGTGATGTCCCAAAGGTAGATAGTATGACCACTAGCACAAGCAATGAGCTTCCCATCAGGAGAGAAACAGCAATAGCGAAAGTAGACATTGGCCAGGTGGAACTCTGCTACAGCTTCTCCAGAATCAGTGTTCCAAATGGTAACAGCTGACTCTTTGGATGAAACAAACTGAGTGCCATCTGGGGAGAATGCAACATGGGAGCCAGGAATTGGGGAACAAATCTGATTACCATCTATGTCCCACTCTTGCACAGTACCATCCCTGGATGCAGACAGGAGGAGTTGAGGATTTACAGGGGAGAAGGTGACAGTTGTAACTCTATCATTGTGTGCCTTTATGACAAGACACTCCCCTGTCCCAATGTTCCACAAATGAATTGTTTCATCTCTAGATCCTGAAGCAATCATGGTGTTGGTTACTGAGATGGAGACAGAGAGGATTGTATCAGTGTGGCCATGGAAAGTTTTGACAACTCCACCAGTCTGGACATCCCAGAGCTTGATGGTTTTATCATCACTTCCAGACACAAGCAATGTCCCATCTGATGAGAAGGCAACAGAGATAACATGCTGAGTATGCCCAGAGAGAACAGCAATCTGGCTGCCTGTCAATGCATTAAAGATGGTAATGTTATTATGCAAGCCAGTAGCAATAGTGTTGTTATGGTATGCAAGGGTTGCTGTGTAGTCATCAATGGAGGAAACTGTGCGGGTGCATGCTCCCCATTCAGCTGGTCCCACCACCACCTTGACCCTTTGGGGGAACTTTGGCATGTAGCACTTATGGAGTTGGGATGAGGAAGGGGAAAGCATGAGAACAGAGGCATATATTTGGAGAGGATAGTTGCAGATTTCATCATAATTCTCCAGGATGAAATGCTTGCCATCACTTGTCCACCTGTCAGGGACCCCTGCCTGAACAAATATGAATATGGGATTCAGCTGAAATTCCAAAAATGTACAACTCACCAACATGCACCATTGTTGGATATCACTCAGGGCATAGACACCAATGTCAAGCTTCCCCATGAGGATGAGGACCTCGACCCAAAACAGAAAACCAGTCTCAAAGAACTTATTGATTGCCTTGTATACTTCTTCAATTCCACCACTGGCACCAGAAACCTTTGCAAGATGCTTTGTCCAGAAGCAACATGCATATTCCAGTGCACTCCCAATATGGGAAGTCTTTTGTGTGAGATCCTTGATCTCACTGAGGGCAGTTTTGTCATCCAGGTTACAGATATTCCTCTTCAAGTTCTCCTTCATCACATTGAGGCATGAAAACAAGACCTCATTATGATAGACTGAAGGGTCTATGAAGAACCGACTATCTGTGCACCGTCCTGGATCTGTGAGGAAGTCAGGGAATGACTTATGGAAGATTCGGATTGGTTCATCAATGTTGTCTGGGACAAGGAGGAGGGAGTGGAGGGTGCGTAGAGAGCTGGTCATTCTGGTGGGAGTGCCACAATTGATAAGGAGGTCTGAGAGGGTCTTGATGGAGAGTGGGTGGAAGATGAGAAGCACTGCCCCCACCACAGATTTGAGATGGGAGTAGAGCTCATGATCGTGGAAACCCACATCCTGGAAAGCTTGGCTCAGGACTTGGGTGTAGAGGGAATCAATGCCAAACTTTGCTTCATGAGAAGTGTCCAGTGGGAGTGAGACAATGAGGGCAAGCCTCTCATCAGGTGGGTGATGGCAGGAAGAGACGAACTTGATAACTGTTGAAGCAAAGATGAAAAACCCGGCTGCCTTCTTGCAGAGAATATCAATGTTGTGTGGGCTTGGCCAATCCTCCCCAAGGCTGCAGTCACTTCGGTGTTTGGCAATATCAGCAAACTGGGTCTTCAAGAATAGCTTGATATCACTGTTGACTGAGGTGGGTTCAACCTCATGTAGCTTGAACACCTCTGTGTGAGGCCGAAGTGACTCCAAACGGAACCCGGAGCGGATCCGAGGTTCAGGCCTGCCGGTGATGAGGAACTTGACCTGTGGGATGTCATCCACATAACGGGAGAGGACAGACAAGAGTGCAGATGCGGGCTCCTTGTCTTGACACTCGTCGAGGGCATCAATGACAATCAGAGTCGGAGTTTTCATGGCTCGGAACGGGCCAACAATGAGTTTCTCCATCTGCGAACAGAGTGATTCCTTCCCAACAGCAGGGTTCTTTGTCAGGATCAGAAGTAATTCTTGTCGGAAGTGTGGATACTGGAGGGCAAGTTGGAAGGAGAGGGTAGGGAAGATGGATCGAAGGTTGCTCCTTTCTTCGAAATCCCGCGAACAGAAGAAGCTGGCCCCCAGATTCCCGTCCGCAAAACACATCTCTGCAAACGTCTGAGCGATCGTGGACTTCCCCGTCCCGGCGAGACCGTTGAGCCAGAACACCCGTTTGTCTCCCTCATCCTTCAGCCACTGTTCGAGTTGGAACAGGACATCCCTCCTGGTCCCCTTCATGCACCCTTGTCTGTCTCCGCATACGTGTCCGGCATCTGCGACGTAGTGCATGCTGTTGAGAAGGACCAGGTCTACTCTGTCCTGTTGACCGGTTACTATGCATGGACAGACAGCTGAGGTGATCAACTCACAATCAACTGACGGGCGTCGTTGTGGATGCTTTGTTGCAGGGAGGTCTGAAGCATATATTAGGTGCGACAAGAGCGACTGCTTTCGGAGTGCAAACCTGATATTCCATCACGGCCTCGTTGATGTCATCCACCAGATCGCTGAGCCTCTGCGCGTTGTCGGCGTTGCTCAAGAATTGCGCGATATTCTTCTGAGTTGCCATGGGGTCCAGAGCTTTGTGGACATCTTCCAATTTCCTGGTGATCCCTGCCCATCAGTCTCAGCTTCCGAACTTGGAGATGGTGCGCTTACTGTGCCAGCTTCTTCCTCCTCACTTCCTCCTCGAAGTCACCTTCAGAAGTAGATCTGCAGAGCGATTCAACAAGGGCTTCGACCCGGGATCCCAACGACTCTATTGTTTTTTTGTTGACCGCGGTTTGCTGGGAGAACTGTGAGTAGGACGGATCGAGAAAACGAAGGTGGACATACCTCGCAACTGTCGAGGATAGCGCAGAGCCCTGCAGCAGCGGACTTTAGTGGCGGGAAGGCGTCCGAAGCTCTTTCCACTGTGCGGAGCAATAATTTCGCCGCGGAAGCCGCGGTGGATATCCATCCGGGTCCAACCTTGGGTGTGGTGGCATCGCCATGAGCATCATCGGGAACCACTGGATCGCCTGCACCATGCGTCAGAGGCAGTGACCGAAACTGGGTGGTTTACATACCTTCGGATTCCCCACCTCGAGAGATGGGGGGAGTGGGGGCTCTATTCCTAACGTCCGATCGAGGAGGGGTATCGGCTTGGTCCGTCCTTTCTTGACCAGAGGTACCCTCGACTTCCACGTGTAGGCGCTTCTGGTCAGTTTCCCCTTCGTCGGCGTGGCCGTCGCTCCTTCCCGGGTCATGTCCCGTTGCGATAGACCCAGAATCACCTGGTCGCGGAACTGGATTGTCTTCTCTTCCACCGGCCCTGGTGTCTTCTCCTCTGACCTCGCCTCTCAGGACGATACCTGGTTCTGATCGCAAAGATAAGGAGGGGCGATCCGACCCTTCACCACCAACGCTGGCCGCTCTCCCCTCTCGTTTGTCCCCGATCCCCAGTCTGTCCTTCATCCTCTTCCCAAATCTAGAGATAGACTTTCGGAAACTCATGTTGTCGCAGGTTCGATGTGGATCGGTGTGAATGATGGTGCAGTGTAAGGTGATGGGTTGACACGTGGCTTTCTTTTCGCTCGAATCTTCAGCAAGCGCCGACGCCCAGCGCTCAGCGTGCATCCCTTGTCCTGCGGATATCCCAGATAATATCAAGCAATCCCTCCGTCCACGCGTACCCCCGGTCCCCTTCATATAGTTCACGCCCATCTTGACTAGCTCCCATTACGGTCTCCGTCCAAGCGTTTTCCCACATCACCCTCCACATCGTATATTCAATACCATCGTTTCCTGCTATCTCCTCCGACGATCACTCGACTCGAGAACATTTAACTTGGTGACCAACGCTATGATTCTCCTCAAATGAGCAATGTGTGTGTTACGCGTGTTCGATAACGGGCTGCGGTCACCACGATCCCAAGTCGTTTGATTACACTCCTCACGATCCCATTCCATCTCATTCCCACAGCACTGAGACCTGCAGAGAATCGGCGCACAGAACGTCGCTCTAATATCAGGCCACGGTGGATGGGATAGCTGTCCTTGCGACAATCCCAGTGCTGAGTAACATATGAAGCCACCTCCGCGTCGCGCATTGCCGCCGCTCGGACTCACCCCCGTCTCCGCCAGTCATCAAGAACGAAAACCTCAGCACCGGGCTTTCTTTACCTCTGCGTATTTCCCGCCCAAAAAAGGCGGACACTCGACGGCGATGTTCAGGTAAAAGTTGTTGACCACCCTCGGTGTCGTTCTCGCCACCATCAACGGCACGTACCAGGCTGAATGCTACCCTCGACAACTTTCGCGCTTGGCGATCGCTGACGATTTATGTTTACGACAGTTCGCCCCGGAAACCACTGGCCTCTATGTTGACACCGGGTATGTTGGAAATTGTTTGGGGGACCGCTGCGACGTCCTGAGCAGATCCGACGATCAATCGGTTCATTACCGTCGCTGAAGGCAGACTTCAACGTGCGCGAGTGTGGCCACTCGGTGGAAACCCTCCGACTGGTGGTTCCCGCCGACGTGGGAGTACCTCCCCGTCCCGGCGGCCC
>Ga0307517_10004620_pt1 | contig 21086 bp, 22 predicted proteins | sample 23_EM_MG_FD_194515 | JGI IMG/M metagenome (GOLD analysis project Ga0307517, IMG submission 194515) | Populus trichocarpa ectomycorrhiza microbial communities from riparian zone in the Pacific Northwest, United States - 23_EM | ecosystem: Host-associated > Plants > Roots > Unclassified | place...
TTGTTACGTGGGGGTTTTCGGGCATTGGCATGGGTAAAAAATGGGGATTGGGGCGCGCAATTGCCGCGGATTCAGCCGCGGATGATGAGGTGCTATGTTTTCTCTCCGTACCATCGTGGGTGTTTTTGACTGCGTACGATGGTTGGATGACTCAGTTGATATGTCCCGGATTCGGGAGAGTGGAGTAATAGTACTAAAACTTTAACCCCGAGGGTCTGTGTTTTTCCCAAGTTGAACAAGTTGCTATCCCCGTGGTGGTTATGTAAGTAAGGATGTAGGTAGATATCTTCCGGCCGCTAGCGGAATGATCGACGAGCGCCTAATCGTACGCGTTGATCCCTCAGGTTCGCGATCTAATTGTCTGCGTCACTTATTCAATCGAATATGGTGCTGTTGGACGTCCAACCCCGTTCACCCTGAACGAATCCACAGTCCACAGTCCACTTGGACATTGACAAGTCCCCCGAGTCCCGAGTTTAGACAGGAGACAATAGAGGTCTTTGTAAACCGCCCCACCTGACCCGTTGTACCATTCTCAATTTGTCTTGACAGCTACTGTGGCGCGCTCAGATAACGGTGAATTTCGGCCGCGTCTATTTAGGGTTGAACAGGGTTGAAAATAACGTCAAGTAGTAATTACCGCTGACTCAATGGCCACATACAGAGTTCAAACAATAAAAAGAAATGGCGTTCGATGCGCAACCACACACAGCATACATTGATCTGAATCAAGATAATCGATATTCCTCTCGTGATGTGTGTTTATTTTCCTTGAGGTGAGTGCCAAGGGAGACCTTCTGTATATACATATGTCATCCTCAGACGGTACCGGAACAACAAAGTACAAAGGCACATCTCCATATACATACATTGGCTCCTTCGCAGACTCGGCGTCCTCATTTATGCCAGTGGACACTTGGAAATACAAAAAGCAGGATAAATGGGGTACAAAGCAGGACGAAAGCGGGACCCTTGAAGCTAAGATTAGAATAGCGCTAGGGTACGATAAGCAACAAGGCGCAATCAATCAATGCGTAGATCACTCACAGAAGGCAACTGGTAGCGAGTCTATGTTTTCCCTTCTCGTATTGTTTACAGTGTTCTCGTGTTCTACCGCCACTTGGGCGTGAGGTATCTACACTGCATCGTTGAGGCATGACGCACTTCTGCGTTTTTATTTTGAATTGGAGGGAGAATGAGAAGAATGACGTTGATGGAGAGGTACATCCTGATTCCTAGCTAAATTGATTTAGACACGGACATGGACGTGGACATGATTCTGAATTGGGAGGCGTTGGCTGGGAAAATGTGTCGAGTTGAATTATTCTTATTGGTCTGGACTCTTTCGCTAAAAATGGGTATATCCAGACTTGGCTTACAGGGAGCGACATACCCACCCTGACCATATAGCGACTCGTCGGGATGATTGAAGTACTAAGTAATTCAGGTCAGTCTAGACGCTCTCGAACATTATTGAATGAATGAACGACTGCGGGTAATTACATCCTGTTCGGCGTCCATATTATGGGGAGAAACGTCAATTAAACTTTATCTCATTTCTGTAATTAGAATTTGTGGGTTAACAAACATGGTGAGTCTACTGAAAACAAAAAACCATTATAAGCTGGTCCCTGCAGTTACTTATCGCCGATAACATAATATGCAAGGGCATGCAGTATGAAAGATAAGTAGATCGTCGAACGTTGGGTAAGGAATCTTGAGATGGCCAGGGCAGCATGCGCAAACAAAAAAAATGAGGAGTGTCATTCAGGTTATCCCGGATCACAGGTTCATGGGGAAAAGGTCTGGACCTCCGGGTTTCGTTCAGGGAAGGGAGGACTGCGCAGTCGGGGAGTGCCCTAACTCGGGCCGCACCGTGCAGATATGGAACCGTTCTGGGATTAGGGCATGATGGCGGCAGGAAAATCGGATCTTGGGCATGTATGAATGCGACTCGCAGCCAGCTGACTCCTGAGGCCAAATTCTAACGGGGTCAGCAGCTGGGTGGTTTTTTTCTTTTCAGTTTTTTGACACGTTCAAAAGCAAGGGCACTTCGGTTCATCCTTGGCAGGTAGGTGTCCTGCTTCCGACGCATCGCGCGGTTGATCAGATGTGTTCTTGCACAGATGATCATCGCAGGGTGATCAGGATGCTTGTCATGCGTACTTATATGCTGCGTGTTCATCCCCATTTGGAAAGCCCCCTTGAGGCTTGCCCTGTTTTTGGGGGTTTTTGGGGGTTTTTTTTTGTTATTTTTCCTCACGCACGCACTTGTTTGTTTTTTCCTCCGTGATCCCATCTGATGTGCAGATCGAGATTGGGGGGATGAGGGGGTGTAGGATTTGCGAGGTTGTGATTGACCTCAGACCTCAATTGAGGGTAAGTACATAGGGGATGATAAGCATGGCGTTGTACATTGTGGATTGCCGCTGATGAGAGAATCGGACGGGGGAACCACGAAGATGACATGATGCGTGTATGCGGATGAGGCTAAGGGATTACGTGTGGAGACGATTCGCTGAGTGTTCGTCGACGTCGAGGGTCGCCGCTGTCGGGGAGAGTGGTTGAAGGAGTCGGGAGATGTGCGGAGGATGGATGATTATATATTCTGGAAGCGGGATCTGAGATCGGGTATTACCCTTGCCTTGCACGTCCGACCGAATTACACGCCTCTCCTTTTCTTTTTTTCCTTTTTTCGCTCTGAAAAAAAAAAGTACTCGTTCGTCGAGTTGGACAGCTGAGGATCCCAGTGTTCTGCCTGGGAATGTGCTCGCCGTAAAAAACCAGGATTGACACCATTTTGCCTTCGTTCGTCAGTATTTGCTTTTCCGTTCGTTCTTTGCGCGCTGACAACTCTCGACAGTAGTATGGACAGCTACGACGGCCACCACTACTCTCAGCGCCAGCAGCAGCAGCACTGGGCACCACCACACCTGCTGCCACCCCAGGCCTCCTTCCCTTCTCCTCCAGCCAGCGACCACGGCCAGCAGCACTACGCCTTCTTCCAAACCCAGGCACAGGCACAAGCCTCGCAGCAGCAGCAGGCAGAACGGGCGTCCAACGACCCTCTGCAACGCACCACGTCGTCGCTCTCCCTCAACCTCTCCTCACTGACCGTTGCATCCCCCACCAACCTCTCCCCCATCAACCCACCGTCCGCCCCCGGCGTGGCGGCGGCGGTGGCGGCCTCTGCTCTGTCGCCTGCCACCCCCATCAGTCCCTCGGCGACAGCTCATCATAATCCTTTTGCGTTGCATTCGGGACATGGTGTGCACCATCCGCACATGCAGTCGCCTTTCTCTTACGATCCTAGTCAGACGGCCTCGGGCCAGCAGAGCCCGCATTATGATAATGAGCATGGACAACAGCAACAGCAGCAACCACCTGGTTCGTCTGCAGGGTACGAACATCATCGTCGTACCCCGGCACCCTCACGTTCGTCTTCGAGCTCGACGTCCGCGTCGCAGCCTCCAAGGAAGCGGAGCTTCACCGCCAACCCTAACCCATCCTCCACTTCGCTCGCCTCCTCTGCCGGCGGAAGCGGAGGTTCTGGCGGGTTGAGTATAAACGTGAATGTGAATCCGACATTATTGGAGGAGAGTATGTATGATGACGAGTCGCGAGACGCGGCGATGGAGTTGTCGTCTGCGGTGGATAGACCGGGGACCGCGAGTGGGAGCCCTGTGGATGGGAGTGGAAGCACGAGCGGTGCAGAGGACACGTTTGGGATGGGGATTATGACCGGTGTAGGCGGGACCATGAATATCCTTGGTAAACCCCTGGCTACCAATAATTTTGTCACCAAGCTTTATCAGTGAGTTTTTGCTGTTTTTTTTTTCTTTCTTTCTTTTCTATTCGGCGTTTTCCTTTTTTCCTCATTCCAAGGTCAATATTGATCGAACTCTCCGTTGGTCATGTTGCCATCCTGAGTTCCCTCGACCCCGATTTATTACATCATCCCCAATATTTTGCCTCCGTTGTACCTTGCCCTTATTTCTTTTCTTCCGCTCCGTATTTCGATCTGGCCTTTCTTGCCCCACTTTCGCGTTTTTTCTTCTATTTTTGTGCTTGGGACCGTAATGTCCATATAGGCATGACTTTACCGGTTGGTTGTTGCCAATCCTGGAATATGGATGAAGGAAGGCGTGTACCAGGCACTTGCTGATCTGTTGATCGACGCTTCATAAGTGGAAGATGAACAGGGCGATGAAGACGAATTGTACCCAGGAGTTTCGCGGCTTGTGCGCTTGAGGAAGGACTCACTCGGATGGAGTGCAAGATTAACTCCTCATATTTTCCACCGATCGGTACCCAGTGACCATCGTCCAATCGCGCATATATTTGTGTCCATGCCTATTCCCGTCTTCCATTCCTCGGTGTGGGGCGCGTATATACGAGGGCCCCACTCGTTCCAGTCGTTCATTTGGAAGCCCAAACTTGGCTCGCGGTGGAGTTTACTGCCATCCACCTCCGTTTCGTTTCGTTGCACCCAGTACCCACTCCCTCGCCCGCATATATCCGGCTCCGCGGATGGCGAGATACTTCTCTTCGCAACCACACGCCCTGGGCCGATGTTCCTTCCTCTTTCGTTGCCGAACTTTCAACTGCGCATTTCCCTAGTCCTGTTGTCTGGCACCAACTCTAAATGTGTTGCCTCCGTCCGTGGAGATGGACCACCGCAGATCCAGTCGCGTCATGTCATTCTATGCGGTGTCTGGCTTTATCATCTGTGCGATTGCTGACACTCTGCGGAGGGGTGCGGGTGGGGCGGGAGGATGAGTATTCGATCGCAGTGGCCAGGTTAATGATCAATCGGTCCAGTGCGGAAGCGAGGGACATGAGGGTGTAAACAGGGAACATGATAAATGCACGGTTGCAGTCGTTGTTTATCTTCGAACGGAGGGACGGACGGAGAGATAGAACATGAGGATAGGTGGTGTGACCTTCATTCTATCTCCTTTTTGGGGTGTCTTCTTTCCTTTCTTTGGGTTTTGGGTTTTCTTTTCTTTTTTTTTTTTTTTTCCGTCCTGTTTCGTGCTTCTATTTCTTCTTTTCGATTCAAAAGTTTCTTTCTGATAAATAACCATGGCTAATCTTTGGTTTATTCCTCGTCGTTTCTTTTTGTTTGGCATAGAATGATCAACGACCCGAAATCGGCGCAATTTATCGCCTGGACAGAGCTCGGGACGTCGTTTGTTGTTTCGAACGTGGGCGAATTCAGCCGGAGCATTTTAGGGTCGCATTTTAAGCATAACAATGTGAGTATTTATTTTATAAGTTGTCTTGATGAATGGACGAGGCCTCCCTTTTTTGCTCGCTGCTGTCTGGACCACGCACTGATTTTTTTATTTTAACCCCGCAGTTTTCGAGTTTCGTTCGCCAGCTGAACATGTATGGGTTTCATAAAATTAACAGGGTGAGTTGTATTTCCTTTATATGACGAACTCCTCTAATTTTTTTTTTCGGTGTTAGACGCCTCGAGCGCAGCGGACCTCGACCGACGCGCAAACCTGGGAATTCTCGCATAGCAAGTTCCTGCGTGGCCGACCAGATTTATTGGATGACATCAAGAGAAAGGCACTCGAGCCTGATCCGAGTATAAAGCATCGTATTGAGCTTCCTGGGGAAGTGAGTATTTTCTTACACCCATATATTTTGTTTTTCCGCATTGCCTCTTAAAACCTTTGCGGCCGTCTTGTCATCACATCGCCTTACGGTCCTTACTGATATCTTTTTTCTTTTTTTTTTTGAAACCAATTGGTTCAGGTGGCTGCGCAGCTGAATGCGATGAGGGATGAAAACACGAGGATGTGGGAACAACTTTGCTCGGAGAGACGGAAAGTCGAGAAGCTGGTGAATGTCGTTGGCCGATTGTGGGATGTTGTCGGCAAGGGTTTCCCTGGAAGCGGTTAGTTGTTTTTCTTGTACTGGAGATCTGGGGCTGAGGTTGCTTTTTACCTCGACAGTACCCCAATTCCCCTCAGACTTGCTCGAAACGGCAGAGAGCCCCAATATCTACATCACGTCGCCCACCGCGACCTCCTCGCGCTACCCACCCCCACTATCCATGAACATGCACCCACCCATGCACAACCTCAACAGCCCTAATTCAAGTCCCACCGCAGCGGACTTTCCCTCCTCGCACGGCGGCCAACACCACGGGCACCACCACACGCACACACCGCACTCGCTGTCGCGGCAGCACAGCTTCCAGCATGTGAGCAACTACCGAGGGGAGAGCGGCTCGTCTTCTACGCCTTTGCCGTCGTCGCCTGGGGGTTCGATCTCGACAATGGACCTCTATGATGATGGGTTGTGTGATCCGTCGCCTTCGGGGCGTGCGAGCACCAAGAGGCAGAGGATTGATGAGAGTGGGGTTAGTGTTGGTGTTAATGGGATAGGGTCTGGCGATGGGTCGATGTCGTTAATGTCGTCGGTGTCGTCGCCTGGTTCTGGGACGGGTGGTAGTGGTGGGGCGGGGTTGACGGTGCCGAAGAAGTCGTCAAGTCGGGCGAGGAGCGATAGTGCGCCCTTGGGGTATGCGGGTGCGTTGTGGCAGCAAGGGGGCCTGGGTGGTGGCGGTGGCGGTGGGGGGAGACCGAGGAGTGGGAGTGGGATGATGTCGAGGGGGATTCCGAATATTGGGAATATGACGAGGGGGAATAATGCGAGCACGCCGTTGTTGTCGATCACGACTGCTGATTCGGATTTGAATGGTCGATGAAAATGGGCCGTCGTCGTCGTCGTCTTTCTTGCACGATATCCGTTCCCCCTCCTCACCCGCTTTCCCTCTGGAAACGTTACGCCTTCCTCGCCTTCTCCTGCATCATCCTGCGAACTACCAAAATTCGGATTGAAAGCCGACTCTTTCATCCTCCCACCGTCTCATTTATCCGCTCGTCGACCTATCTCCGTTACGCACCATCCATCCATCATCTAGACAAGACCAAGAATCAAGATTTATACAAAACTCAAAAATTGCTTTCATTGTTTATGTATTTTACCTTTTCCTCTTTTCTACTCCTCTTTTCTACTCCTTTTTTTTCTCCTTTCTTTTTACTTTTCTTTTTGCTTTTCCTTCTTCATTTATTGTTGCTGTCGTCTTAAGCATGCTCAAAAGATATACCCCCCCCAACCCCCAACTCCTCCATTTCTACTTGCTACCCACTGTTTTGATATTTTGTCCTTTCAATCACAACACGATTATCGATTGTCATTTCATGTGCACATGCTTCATTCACTCATTCAATACTCCCCTCTGCAACTTTTGTCTCTGGTTCTGTTTCTCGTCGTTTCGTGTTTTTACACCTTGTCGGACAACTCTCAAGTAAACCCATCCATCCATCCCATCCATTCAATCCTGCTTTGCTGCCGCCAGTCCTTTGCCTACGCTCTTTTTCTTTTGCGTGCAATGTCATCTATCTATCTATCTATCTATCTGCTGTACCGCCGCCGATTTTTCATGCACATACATTTCTTTTTTCAGATTTTTGGTGTGGATGTGACTTTTCCATTCCTTTCTTTTGATTTGTTTTGGCGTCGTTGTATATCCCGATCTTTTTTTTTTTGGCTTTATATGACGGACACTCTTTTTTTATGTCTTTTTTTTCTCAGCTGACTTTAGGCCTTGTCGTACTGGCAGACTTGGGGTCCGTTGTTCTTTTCCTTTTCCTCTTTTTTTTTCTCCCCTCCTTTAAAAGTTGTTACATATCAAGAAATGTCACTGTGTTATAGAGTTCTCCAGATGTGTATATATATTTTTCCGGCATGGTTGATTCAGTTAAAGTTATTTGGAGGTTGGAGGGGAAGGTATCCCAACATTGTAAGCATATATATTTTACACCCGCCGAGAGGGGAGGTAGCTGGGTCTTAGTATCGGGTGACTATATGAACCTGCGTATGGTGTTAACATTTATTTGATAATAGCGAAACCTCATTCAAGATTAATATTTAAATTAGTCAAACATTCGGGCAGCCATTCCCTCAAAGCAGAGGTTCTACCCCCAAAGTAATGCCTTCATCCGAAAAGATTCCACTGTCCGTCATCCTCCTCCTCTTCGCTAGCCTGCGCCTCCTTCGTCATCTTCGACGGGTTTGTCCATGGGATTGGAGCTTCGAGAAGGAGCTGCCCTTCGGGGTGTCCCCGCCGTAGCGCTTCGACTGATATCGAGAGGCAAGGCTGTCTATAAATTTTGGATCGAGTTTATGAACACGACAGCTGATCAATAGGAAATCAGAGTTGGTGCGGCTTCATGCTAACCTTTTCGAGGTCCTTCTTTCCCGAAGCCCAACAAGCTCATAATTCCCCCAAACACAAAATACAACACGGCAGCTCCGGCGATGAAGGGGTGTTGTACGACTGCCATCCAGTAAGTTGATTGTCAATATCCAGTCAGAGAGACCCACGGACCCCAACCCTTGAACGTGGAAATAGCGACCTCGATTGTCCTGGCGATTATTGGTGCGGTCAGTGTGGTGCATTGAATGTGGGGCATTTTAAGGCTTACGACATGGATATATCGATGGGCGAAGGCATTGTTGGTGAGGAGATGAGGACGATTTAGAGTGTAAGGAGGCAATGAGCACTGCACGTGGAAGGGTCCTGATTTATTTACATATGTACTACAAAAATTTGACAAAAATCAACAAAAATTTAAACAAGCGCCTGAGAATTCGAAGCACCGTTTGACACCTCACATGGATCATCTCACGGCCATTACATAAAAAGGCACTCCGGCTCGAAAGGCTCGCATGAATCCATCGAGTCCACTACGTCAGGCAAATATTAATCATTGGTCCGCAACTACTAATAATCTCTTCAACTCAAACCCAGCGAACTACTATAGTTGTGGTACAATCTTCGCCTGACCCTGTGCAGACAATGAGGAGGTACTTTCCCTCCAGGGGAGCTGAGTGGATTAATGGCTCTCTTTCAGAAGTTTTAACGACAGTTCATATTGGCTGTAAAATTCCTAGTTAGCGCTCGCGCGGCCCGCGCCAACATTGCCCAAATGTAAGGCTGTTACCGTTACATTGTCACATTGTATATAATGATGTGTCCCCGTTCTTTTTCTGTAGTCTACTTTACCCCCACTGTACTACGTACGCGTTCGTCCTCAGAACACAGAGCTTGGTCCTGTTCTCCCGTGTGACAGCTCGCAAGTGATTTCCCCTCGTTGGCCACGACGGGTTTACACCAAATCGAGATCGAGATCGAGAACTGGTCACACACCTTCCCAAAGTATTTGAAACGCGATTTTGTCACCGAAACTCATCTAGTTGACGTCGACGATTGAAATGCAGAAGGGCAAGCATTTTGTGAGTCCTCATGACATTCATTTGTGGTTTTTCTCAGTCGTTGAATTTCTTCAAGTTGGTCAGTTCTAGATCTCAGACATTGCGACGGTGGCCAAGCTAACGCGACAGGCCCTTTTTATCAGCGGGATCGCGGCTTACAGCAACCTTCTAAAGGGATGGTAACCTTATCACTAGAAGTTCTAGCTCAGGTGATGCGGCGATTGGATTCGGGAGATGTCCTGCATCTGAGACAGGTGGGATAAATGTAATCCACCGTGGAAGCTGCTGTCCGCTTATCGAAGTCCATAGACATGCAAATATATTTCGCAAGTAACGAGGGCAAGATGTATCTGGACTGACTTGTTCAATGCATCCAACGCGGCTTATTCGTGGTCACCTCTACGCCTCGAGCGGCCCATAGAACTCTATACCGCGCAGGAGCTCGAATACCTGGTGGTGCGACGGGAAAGTCAAGAACGCAAAAGAAAAACACGGGACAAGTTATATCCTTCCCTTACTCGTCGGCTTCCCATCGAGAATTCTGGTACCAATACTCTTCGTATTCTTATCAACGGGGGACGATGGCTGTTAACCGCGTCTAACTCTGTCTCATACTATGACCTGGACAGTCGAAAGCCAGTGGAAAGGCTCTTGATACCGCAAAATATAGATGGAGATGGATCCTTCCATGTTGTAAAGATGGCCGTGGATATTGACGATGAATCTGCTCCACTCACATTCAATCTCGCGTTATGTTTGGAAAAAGGTGATGGGTTTTTTCATTCTCCTGAATTCCAATCTCAATAGGACTTGTACAACTAGTGCACCAGTCAATTCGAACCCAACTCATTCAAATTTGGCGTGTAACTCTCCAGCTCGATGGCCAAAATCGTGGAGCGAGTCTTTCGGCGATACTTCTGTCCTCTTTTCCTCGCGAAAACTGTGGTTCATTGCGTTTCGTTTCTCTTCTTGGAAGATCCATTGCCTTTGCAGTTGAAACAACTGTGTTTGGTATACCTAACTATATTGCTATAGTTGACTGGGCTAACATTCAAAGTCAGTCACATCGCGACGGCGCATTGAACTTGTCGTATCCGAGGAAAGTCATTTCTATCAATTTCACAGCAGTAAGTAGGTCCATCAGATTGCTATTTATTCATAAACTCACATAGAGTGAAAAGACTTGGATGCAACTGCTCCCGGGGGACATATGCCTTGTTGCAGAGTACTATAGATTCGGTCTTCAAAACACATCTGCTATGGAAGTGACGACCCACTCTCCTCCTATGGCCTTTAATAATACGTGGCCTTGGGACCCGGCTCTAACGTGGCAGTTCAGCTTACCGTCAGGCCAGGTAGAAAGCTTTTCCCAACCGTATTATTGCAGGAATATAAACACCGTGAGGCTGGTTCTCAACACCTATAGTGCCATTCACGGTGTTATTATTCCTTGCGATAGCGACATCAAACCAGAGTTCCAAGTTGTCAAGTTGATGGATTTCAGGTATAACCCCGGGGAAAGGTCTCGCTACCTTTCCTTAGGGTATAATAGTGCAATTCTGAATGGCGGTACATCTCCTGTTCAGATGCTCTATTATTCATGGCCGGATGGCTCTCGTCCGCTAGGTCCTTCGAATTGTCTAATTGTCAAGTTTCGCAAGAAGGATTTGACAGAAGAAAAAAGATTTCAAGCTTTTGATGAGGGGTCTGGACGGATGGTGGTAGAGAGCCACGATGAAATTTTAGTATACGATTTTGCTAAATTCAAAAAATGTATATAGCTAACACTATCATACTCTCTATGGTCGCTAGTGGTGGCTACAATCGCGAAGTAAATAGATGGATTGGGCATTAATCAGACACTTCACATGAATACACTGAGCACTCGGGAGGGATTACAAACAAAACAAACAATAAGCGCCCATTCGGGTGGTGACATTATCAGAGATCTAGAAGTGAAGACTGGTATCTAAAGACCTCCAACATACGGCTACAATAATATTATACTGGCCGTGGCCGAAGCTTGGGGTCCTTCGTGATACATGTCGTTGAGGTATTCCTCTTTTCTAAAATGTACATTAATCTTCTATCTGTAAAATGTTGAAACACAATCTCAGAGATATACCAGCGTATTAGCTGTTTAATTTCTCTCGTGTATTATTATCGTGATCATGTGCATTTAATTCCACACGTTATATATACAGAGGGACAGGCCGGATCACAATATGAAGCCCGTCTGGACTCCCGGGGCTCAGAGATCTCGAGACAGGGCACAAAAATCACCGACGTAGCATAACCCTAACCCTCACTCGCCTTCGAGCTTCACGTAGCTTCCAAGGGAATAAAACTTCACTTTGCAATCGACATCGTTTTCGCTCACTTCGGCTGCAGGCGGGAATGGACGGGCCGAAGTATACGTGTGAGCCATCATGGTGAGTCGCGGCGACTCAGGAATTGGCTCATGAATCATGACCTCAGGTCTCAGCCATGAGATAAATAGTCCTCCCCAACTTCAAGATCTTCCAAATAATCCGTCAGTTTCACCACGTCGAGCAGATGATTAGATCTCTAGTCTCTTTGAACTTAGCCTGCTACTTCAAGTTAGAGTACTGGTGCAACCTGCGCCTAACCCTGTGCCAATATTGAGGCCTTGAGGGTCTAGCCTCAAGGCAGGTGTAGATGACTGGACGAGTGTGATCAGAAGATATAACGACAGTTCATGAAAAAAAGATCATGTTGGCTATAGAACTTCGTTAGCGCTCGCGCGGCGCGCCAAATATCGAGAAACACTCACACATCTTCCCAAAGTACCTGAAACGCAGTTTCGTCACCGCAGTTCAGCTGCTACTTCCAAGTTGGCTGCTGACGATTAAAATGCCTCGGCGAAAGCATCTTGTGAGTTCCTCATGCCACTCGTTTGTGGTCTTTTGCCATACTTTGGCTATTATGGCTAACGTCGATTTTCGAAAGTTGGTAAGTTCTAGGGTCTCAGACATCGCGACGATGGTAAAGCCAACACGATTCCTTTTATTAGCGGGCTCAGCGCATCCAGCAACCTCTTAAGCCTGAGAGGCTGGTAAATTTACCACTAGAAGTTTTAACTGAGGTGTTGAAACCGTTGGATTGGAGAGATGTCCTGCATTTGAGACAGGTAGGATCTACCGTACAAACTGTTATCTGCTTATTGAGACCTTTAGACGTGCAAATGTTTATCACAAGCAACAAGGGTAAAATATACCTGGATGGGCTTGTTCAATGCGTCCAACGCGGCTCATTCATGGTCACCACTATTCCTCGAACGGCCCATGGATCTCTATAGCTCGAAAGAGATCGAATATCTGGTAATGCGACGGGAGAGCGAAGAGATCAAACGCAAAACACAGGACACATTAACCCCCGCTCTTACTCGTCGGCTTCCCATCGATAATTTTGGTATCGGCACTCTTACTCTGATCAACGGAGGACGATGGCTGTTAACCGTATCTTTTTGTGGCTCTGTCTCATACTATGATCTGGACATGAAAAATCCAGTGAAAATGCTCTTGATACCGAAAATCCGAGAGCAGGACCATAGTGGTTCCTTTAATGCTGTAGCGATGGCCGTGGACATGGACGATTCCGCTATGCTTACATTCAATCTTGCTTTATATCTAGGAAGAGTTGGTGACCGTGGGTCTTCTTTATTCTCCAGAAATATAATCTCGATATGACCTGCATCACTAGGGTACCTGTCAACTGGAACTCAAGTCGTTCAGGTATGGCGTGTAACTCTCCAACTCGATGACCAAAATCATGGGACAAGTCTATCGGCGACCCGCCTATCCTCTTTTCCTCGTGAAAATTGTGGTTCACTATGTCTTATTTCTCTTCTTGGAAGATATATCGCCTTTGGAGTTGGAAGAGCTGAAAACGAACCCCATGTACCTCCCTACATTGCTATAGTCGACTGGGCCGAAGCCAACATTCAAAATCAGTCATATCGCCACGCCGGATTGGCTCGGAAGTTGTCATATCCGAGGAAAGTCATTCCTCTCTATTCAGAACCAGTAAGTGGATCCGTTGGATCAATATTCATTCATAATCTTACACAAGATGAACAGAGTTGCATGCGACTACTGCCGGGGGACAAGATAGTATGTGTTACTTCACGGGGGAACAGACCACGGGCAAAGTTCAGTTTTTACGATATATCCGCTCGTAAAGCGACCATCGACGTTCCTCCTATCGACGTCCCTACGTGGCCACTAAATTCACAACCATTGCCCATGTGGGAACTCGACTTGCACTCAACTCCTGTCGAAAACGTTTCCCAACTGTATCGCTGCAGCAATACGAACACCTTGAGGCTTGTTTTCAATACCCTTAACGCTGTCCATGGCATTATCATTCCTGGCAACGGCGACTTTCCAAAAATCATCAAGTTAATGGATCTCAAGTCCAAACTTAGGGAAGGATTTTGCCCCTTGTCTCTTGGGTATAATAGCGCAATTGCGAATGGTGGTGCCTCTCCCGTTCAGATGCTCTATTATTCATGGCCGGACGATTCTGGGTGTCCAATCGGTCCTTCGAATTCCCTTACTGTCAGGTTTGGCAAGAAGTGTTGGAAGGAAGGAGAATCTCCTGCTTTCGATGAAGGCTCAGGGCGGGCGGCGGTAGAAAGTATCCGCGGACGCAATGAAATTTTAGTATACGATTTTTCCGATTTTATCTAGCTGACACCAACAACATTCTCTATTATTGGTGCTGTAATAGCGAGCCACGTCGATGCACTGAGCCTGAATCCGACAATTCACGTGTTTGTGCGTTCGTACAAAAAAGAACAAAGTAAGCGCCCACTCGCTCAGTCGTGTGGTTATCACCGGGATCGTAAAAAGGGCTTCCGGTCCTCGGGGATGTACCTACCGTAGTAAATTGACTGATATAGAGAGGCGTAGCTGTCTATAAATTTGAATTGCTCCTTCTCAGAAGCCCAACCGCTAAAGAATTCCTATGCAATATTTTTTGGGACCCTCCAGACGACGTAGCACACGGCTTGGAACGGTGCTTTGGGTTGGAAAACCCATAGCATTAAGGCGGAACCGCCGAAGACATTGACTACCATCCAGTAAGCTCACAGTCAATATGAGTATTCCCTTCCTTGTCAAAGAAAAAAAGGGACAGGCGTGCCTGTTATATCATGGATCATCGACGAAAGCAAAGCCAAAGCCATGGGAGCCAAAGCCTCAACAGTGGAAGTGGGGACCAAGTGGCAATCGTTGGTACCGTCAGTGACCAAATGCGAGAAGTTCAAAATTGGAAATATGGATGTACCGAGGTGTGCTGGCTCGAGTCTGCGAGGAGACTGAGGTGCGAGTAGAATCTTGAACATTTAAGAGGCCAGCCAAACTCGCCTCAAATAAATTTGTGGACACAGATTTGACAATTTTGGTGACTTAAATAGCCAAATTTTCAGACCCACGCATCAGCTTTCGGTTGTTTCTCGGATAAAAGCTCGCGTTAGCGCGCATGCCAAAAGGATCGTGCCGACATCAAAAAACGTGGCAACTGACACAGTGCCACTTCCTAGATGTTTCGCAACTTCAAAGTTCCATCGTCGACGACTGAAATGCAGAAGAGAAATTATTTTGTGAGTTTCCTATGCTACTCATTTGTGGTCTTCGCATGACATACATTTCTATGTGCTACGTTGATTCTCTTGCAGTTGGTGAGTTCAAGTCCTAGATCTCAGACATCACGACGATGCGACTGATTTGTATTTGTATCAGCGTGTTCGACAATCCCAAAAACAACCTAAAGTGTTAACGTTGCCACTAGAAGTTCTAGTTGAGGTGTTTAAACTAGTGGATTGCAGAGACGTCCTGCATTTGAGACAGGTAGATAAATGTGATCTATCGTAGAACCTATTATCTGCTTATCGAAGCCTTTAGACATGCAAATATCTGTCACAAGCAACGACGGCGAAATCCACCTGGGTGGACCTGTTCAATATATCTTACGCGGCTAATCCGTCAGTACTGTGTCTCGAGCGGCCCACGGAATTCTACAGCTCGCGGGAGCTCGAATATCAAGTAGTGCGACGGGAGAGCGAAGAAGCCAAACGAAAAACGCGGGACACATTATCCCCTGCTCTTACTCGTCGGCTTCCCATCGATAATTCTGGTATCGGCACTCTTACTCTGATCAACGGGGGCCGATGGCTGTTGACCGCGTGTTACTATGGCTCTGTCTCATATTATGATTTAGACACTGAAAATCCAGTGAAAAGGCTCTTGATACCGAGAATCAGAGAACGGGTTGAGATATTTAATTCTGTGGCGATGGCCGTGGACATTGACCATGAATCTGGTGTGCTCTCATTCAATCTTGCTTTATATTTGGAAAGAATCAGAAGTGGTGGGCCTTTTTTATTCTCCAGAATTTTAATCTCTACATGACTTGTATTTCTAGGGTACCGGAAGAGTCGAACCCAAATCATTCAAGTATGGCGTGTGACTCTCCAACTCGATGACCAAAATCATGGCACAAGTCTCTCGGCGACGCATCTATCCACTTTTCCTCGCGAAAATTATGGTGTATTGCGTTTCATTTCTCTTCTTGGGAGGTCTATTGCCTTCGGAGTCAATTCACCCAGTTATCTTGCTATAGTTGACTGGGCCGAAGCCAACGTTCAAAGTCAGGCACATAGGGGCAGCGCCGCATTGAAGTTATCATATCCGAAGAAAATCATTCGTCCTTATTCAGAACCAGTAAGCGGACTCATCGGCTCGCTATTTATTCGTAAACTAACACAATATGAACAGCGTTGGATGCGACTACTCCCAGGAGAAAGGATATTTGTTGCCTCGGCCTACAGGCTCGATCTTTATTATACATCCGTTATTCAAGCGACCACCAACATTCCCCCGGTCGGCATTCCTCAATGGCTTTGGCAACCCTTGAATATGTGGACATCTAATATGGTGTTAGGCTATCCAAAAGACGTTTCCCAACTGTATCATTGCAGGGATACGAACACCCTGAGGCTTGTTTTCAACACCGATAGAGCTGTTTACGGCGTCATCTTTTCTTGCGACAGCGACATCAACCTCAAGCCCAAAATTGTCAAGTTGATGGATCTCAAGGACAGATTTAGTAGGGCATATGCCCTCTTGTCTCTTGGGTATAATAGCGCAATTGGGAATTCGGATGGTGCATCTAGTATTCGAATGCTCTATTATTCATGGCCCGATGATTCTGGGTGTCCACTTGGTCCTTCAAATTTCCTGACTGTCAAATTCGGCAAGAGGAAGTGGACTGAAGCAGAATCTCCTGCTTTTGATGAAGGGTCTGGACGGGTGGCGGCAGAAAGCAGTTGCAATGAAATTTTAGTATACGATTTTTCAGAATTCCAAAAATGTATCTAGCTAGTAGCTAACTCGAACACCAAGAATGCTCAATTACGTTGATTGACTTAGAAGGGAATCATTTCTTCATTCGTGAACTTCGAATGATTCTCTAATCTTGAGGCAGTCAATAGCCAGAGCTCCGCGGCTTATGAGCTTCAGGAAGGAATGCAGGATTACCTGGGGAATGGTCATAGGTTGTCGAAACTTGAAGAGGGCTGATACAAGCGGTTCTCCGCCAACAGCAGTCATCGGAGCAGACTAACATCGAGGGATCTCCACTTAGTTCTCACATAGGCCGACGGGACAAGCGTTTCATACCCACAGGCGAAAGCCAACCAATTATATTGAAAAATTATGGGGTAGACTCCAAAGAATAGGTTTCGGGAAACAGAACATGCGGAAGATCCAAATATTGTCGCTCACATGTACCTCTAACTCAAATCACCCATAAGTCTCTGCCACTTGTTGACATTCTCCTCCGCAGTACCCTCCCAGGTTTCCCCCTCTAGAACGGCGGCTTTCCAGTTGGGCTGCTTGGAGAATGAATGTTTCAGAGCCTGAAGTTCTGCAGGATTGGCGAACGGGTTAGTTGGTGTGAACGTCTTTGGCTGTTGTCCAGCAGGGGTAGGGTTGGTAGGAAAGGAGTCGTGAGACTGACGATCGGGTGTGAAGTCAGAAGAATCTGTACTATTGTCACTCTCTTCAGAAACCCACTGTTGCCAGGGGATAGGCAACGAAATGGGCCTGTCAGTGCGAAATGCCCACCACCCACGTACCCGCGCTTCGTGGACGAGGAATGCACCATGAAACGGTAAACGGTGATCCTCTGCCCGGAGATTGATCGCTCGACCGTGCCATCGTTCCAGCCCTGCCAGTTGAGAGTGATTAATGAGAACGAAGCGCCTGGCCTACAAGGAAGCGTTGCAGTGTGGAAGAAATAGGAACGAAACCAAAATGAAACTGGAACAAACCTCGGGCGTCCAGCGGATATAAAAATAGTAGGCATCAAATGCATAACGGTGATTCATGCACAGTACCATGCCATTTCGTGCCTCGTGGCCAACAGATTTTGCTTGGAGAGGAATAAAGCTACGACTCCGCATGTCGTTCCACTGCAGATTATGATGTTAAATACTCAGATACTGCAGAGATAATGCAAGACGCTCACGGTTCTCGCATCCGCTGTTGGAACTATATAGGCGCGTTCGACCCAGAGTGGATCACCACAAACCACACATTTTTCGTTATCACGCTGGTCAATTGCAGTGTCAAATTCCTCGGTTCCGGAAATTGTAGATATAGAGGATGATGAATATTGAAATGGGTTGCCGTCTAATAAGTTGAACGGGGTAGGCGTCCAGTTTGCTTCCATTTCTTTCTCAAACTCCATGTTGCTTGTGGCGGTATAAGTTCTAAATTAAGACCTCCTTTAGAGTCAGACAACTTAAGCGCTGAACAAGCAATCATGTGACGTCTGACACTTTGTCATGGACTCCAACTTCATTCTCTGGTTGGTATCTCGAGGGTTGATCTATCGAAAGAAATACTCTGACTCTTCGCCTTCAGCCTTTGTTTATAGCTGGTTGACAACTTCCTTGCTCGGTCGTGCATCTTTTTATGTACAACGCTTAAGTATCAACCAGTCGTCCATGTCGGACAGTCCAATTAATTACCAGAGGTGCAGGCGCACTCGGCCGACGATCCAATTATGAAGCTGACTCTTATTCCAGGCGTTAAAATTCATGTCAGCCTCGGGGGTATTTGGGAATGTGGCGAACCGTGCGCCAGCCGCCGCCGTTCGAAGAACGACCAGGTGGCTGGAAGCCTTCAAGTCCCCCCGGCTTTCAAAATTGGTATAAAAGGGCACCAGATTTCGACGTGGATTATTCAGTTGAACAAGTTCCCAGTTCTACTACCTAATCCTTTCGAAGATTTTCTCTCAAACACCTTCATTTCAAAATGTTCGCCCGCTCCTTTGCTGCCATTGTCCTCGTTCTTCCCGCCCTCGCCGCTGCCCTCCCCCAAACCGACGGTTTCACCACCACCACCACCAGCCCCACCCAGGGAAATCAGCCTACCACGGTCAATCAGTGTAACACGGGCTCTTTGCAGTGCTGCAACGATACCCAATCCGTGAGTTATTTCGCGACGGCCCATATTCTCGACCCTCGTTTCTGACTACCCTACTTTCGCGCACAGGTGCAATCCAGCTCAACTGCTGCCCTCCTTGGTCTTCTTGGGTTTGTGACCGGAGGACCGGATACCCTCATCGGGCGTACGTGTTTCTCCCCTCGTCATGTTAAGCGCTGGCTGACTTTGATCATTATCTGATGGTGATTAGTCGAATGCTCACCGCTTACCCTCGGTGGATTTCCGGGCAACTCGTGTACCGCTCAGCCGGTCTGCTGCACCGGCGACGACTTTGTGCGTAGCCTTTGATCAATTCCCCCGCCCCCGATACTTATTCACCTTTGTACAGAACGGCATTGTTGTTTTGGGCTGCAACCCGCTCAACCTCGGCGGTCTGGCGGGTGTCATCAAAGTGGCGAGTGTGGTGGCGGGTCTTCTCGATGATTGATTGATTGGTTTTGATTTTCGTTCTTTTGTATACCTTTTTCTTTCTTTTTCGAATCTATACCCCTTATGAGTTGCTAGTACTGCTAAAAAATAAGTCAGGAAGGTGAGCGCTTGTACTTGACTTGGAAAGCTGCCTTTCCATGCAGATTTTGGAGGCAGTAATGCGGACGATTCTTTTTTTTTTTTTTTTTTTTTTTTTTTTAAAAACTTGATCGAGGCGACGATCGATACATTTCTGGCGGATGTAACATCTGGTTCTTCGGTTGCTAGGGCTCTAATTTATGGTGGAGGGAAGAAAAGGAAAAATTCAGATTCAAACAAAAAAAAGTACGGGCATAACAATCACATCGCTCGCGCGCACCTCACAAACGCTTCACAACGCACCTACTCAGCTTTGCGATGTTCCGGCGATCAATTCTGTTGCAACACATCATAGAATGACTGACAATTGATGGAATTTGGCATCCGTATTGGTGGCCGATATCATGTAGTGATGGCGTCATCTGATTCAAGGAGAATGAAACGCACACACATGATATCGGCTAAGGGCTTCCTGACATTCAATATAACGTAGTTAGCTAATGCAACATTCCATTCCATTCAATACAACATGAACAAATGTAGCATGTGGATAGGAATCTACGGGGTGACGTGAACGGCGACGCCGCGGCCGCCCATGCGGCGATGCCAGAAGGTGAATGGAGAAATCTGCAGTGCGATTGGGGCCAGGTTCCGGGGGAGGCTATGGTGCGCTGCGGTCGGCGTTATGGTGTCGGAAAGCGATGTCAGTGAACGGGAAATATGTATTGAATGTCAACGGAGGTCTCGTGGACGGATGGCCCAGGCTCACCGCTTTTGGGATGGCCAAAAACGAACTAAGGATTGACGGCAGGAATCCAACTACATAAATGGATTCGCGAGTCTTCTATCAAGGAAGAGAAGGTGGCCTTGAACATGGTTCAGAATTGGAGGTTGATAAGTGAGAGAATTCGAAGGCCAGCAGGAATCGCAGAGCACAATAATCATAAACGCGTGGTGAAGACAAGGTAGGGACATGAATAAACGACATGAATGGATGAATGAAAGTCAGCTGGTGGGAGCGAGACTCGGCCCAGCAGTGAACTAACCTTTTGTTCCTCGGAAGAACCATACCTAGTTCTAGAGAAGCGTAAATGGATCGGGCTAGGTAAAAAAGTCCAAGGTAAATCTGAGAAAGCGGTGGCTTACGTAAAGATAATGCCTTGGCGACGTGGTTGCTGGCCCCTTTCCTTTCCCCTTGTCTCCTCTCCTCCTCCCTCCAGCTCCCCAGACGCAAGTCAGTCCTTTAATTAGGATCCAGGGAAAGGAAAAGCAGTCAAGATGTTGCTCGTTCAGCTCGCTGCCATGGACGCCGTCCCCGTCCCAGCGCTCCCCTTGCTCCCCTCCTGGCCGTCGTTTCTGTCATCGTCGGGGCCATTGCCTAAACATAGCATGTGTGTGTGGCTGGTATTGCTAGTTGCCTCCCTCGTCATCCTATCCACAATCCGTGCGGCTTTTCTATACGTCCGCCCCCCACCCTCCACGTCAATGCGAGGAAAACTTGGGATTTCCATCGTCCGCATCGAGAGCAAGCCGCCTTCAGGTCTGACGGCTGCTACCGTTGCATCAGTATCATCACCATCGGCATTGGAATCGGAGCGCAAAACATCATCACCAGTGCCCCCATCGAAAGCGCCGGACCAGAGTAGTAAATCTGTAATCACCAGCTCCCCAAAAGAGACGGAGAAAAAAGTAACATCCTGGTTATTCGGCCTTGTCAAATGGGAAACTCTACCCGCTCTACCCACT
>Ga0307517_10004621_pt1 | contig 21085 bp, 33 predicted proteins | sample 23_EM_MG_FD_194515 | JGI IMG/M metagenome (GOLD analysis project Ga0307517, IMG submission 194515) | Populus trichocarpa ectomycorrhiza microbial communities from riparian zone in the Pacific Northwest, United States - 23_EM | ecosystem: Host-associated > Plants > Roots > Unclassified | place...
GGCCCCTGGTGCTCCTACCTATAACCCCTCCTTGGGTCACGAGGACCAATATAGCTATGACGATTCAAACAGCATCGCCAAGCTGCGACCGTCGCCTCTTCCATTCGCCCGCGATCCTTTGGACAGGCACGGTAGTCCACACTATACCCCTTCGACCCAGGGCAACAGGATTGATCCTGTGAATGTCTATCAAGGACACCCAGCATATTCACCGGCACCATCACAAACACGACATGCAATGCCACCTCCTACAGATCACGAACGGCAGCCCAGCTCTGGCAGCAGCGTGGGGTTGGCATATGATGATGGGTATACAACTGACCATCAAACTAAACCGACGCATGCGGCACAGCACAACAGGTATGTGAATTCGCCAAGAGGGGGTAGGGGCTACGATGAGGAGAGAGGTTGGGGTAACAACTATCAGGGAGGTTATGCCGCATAGAGGTATTTCTTACCCCTAATTCTTTTATGTCTTCCCATCGTTTCTTCTTGACCTCCATTGTGTTTCTACAGTCATATCCCTTTCTTTGCTACTGAAGATTTTTTGGTTCCAATGTACAACACAACTAATACCGAAGAATTTCTTGAGGAATGTTTATCTGCATACATCTATAAAATCTATAATTTAACAATAAGTTTCTTGGCTACCAGCCTCAGCCTGAGAGTTTCTCCCAGGCAATTACAACGATAAGAATTATCAAAACACCAATAATAGCTCCAGTAATCGCACGTTGTTGATACATCCTGTGCATTAGTGTCAGATAAATCTGTCGCTTGTTGAAGAATAACTCGCATTAGGAACTCAGTACGTACCGTCTAACCATCTGTTTCAAAGTAGTGGAAGCGCGATCAATGGCAAGGTCCGCTCGTTGAAGCTGAGCGTTTTATTTTAGTAGATAACAATGAAACGGAAGGTCGTATGACCCACAGTGCCTCTCGAATTTTCGATTTGCTCTCGTTGTGTTCTCAAATTCGTCAAAATTTCTGCACCTTGAGTTTCTGTCTCCAGTGCAAGTTGCTGGGACTGCTGGAGTCTCTTGGTTCCTTGCTCTAGGATATCCGTGCCTGCAAGTAGCCTCGTTCTGTCATTTGAAGCAGCATATGGGTCGTCCGTAGATGTGAACCCGCCATTTGGATTAGTGCTCGAGGAGAAAAGTTCTGCACGAGTAAGCTGCATACGAGACTCGGCGAGAAGCTTCTTATAACTTTGGAGACTTTCTTTGGCAGAACGATGACGAGCATGGTATTGCGAGCGGATAGATGAAGGAATGCTCTGCAATTCGATTTCCATTTGAGAGACCTAACATCGAAGTACGGTAAGCACATTAGTAAGATAAAGGAACTGGGGACAACTCGCCATTTCATCTGCTTCGTCTATTTCCCTCTGTATCCTGCTAAGAGACAATTTCTTTTGATTTAGAGAAACTGGGGAGTCAAAAATGGTCAAGGAAGGTTACCGACATAGTTCCCCTTGCGACTTACCATCTTCTGGACTCGTTGTCTCTAGTCTTTCTCTAATAGTTTCAATGAATTGCCTAAAATCCTGTTCATAGGAGTCAAACAATGCGGTTGGTGAAAGATCCATGATGAGAGTGCAGTGTTGTGACTGGCGACTGTGCACAAATGCATTTCAAAGGAACACAGCCACCAATCTCCTTAAGTTTGCACCTCACAATAATGTTCACTAATGGGTACGTTTTGCAGCATTTCAAAGCTTTGGGAATGAAAACAACGAAATTACTAGGTCCTCACTGTACCTGGACCCTCAGATTCGGGACTGGGTTCTCTTTCCGATCACGCTAGTCATGGTGTGTGTGTCCATTCAAACCTGCAACTTGGCGGCTCATTTGTTTTGGTAGATCCTAGTTGGTATTCTCCGCCACTATGTAGTGATATTGCTTCAATCTCCTCCAAAAAAGTTGTCCCGCGCAGCTATTCGCGAACAGTGCGTTGTATACATTTCTTTTCTGAGTGGGACAAATTCATATAACTTTTGTTCTTAGACGAGCTCTCGTCCGCTCGAATATCTTGCGCTCTTCAGCAACTCATTCACCTATACCCCCACCATTTTACACGGCAATATCACACCATTTGTCTGAGGCGTTCGCAGCGGGGACTTACCTTAAAGATGGTCCACCCACAACAGGCGAAGGACCAACATCCCCGCCCAACCCTTTGACTGACCCCGGCGCCATGGACGGCATGATGGCTGGGATGAAGACCCAAATGGTGATGATGGTACCACAGATGGTCATAATGGCCTGGATTAATTTCTTCTTCCAAGGGTTTGTGTTGAGTGAGTGTTCCCCTTCTTGATATTTCAAGCTACAGGGTTCACGACTCTAGTTAAACTGCCGTTCCCATTGACTCTCGGTTTCAAGTCCATGCTTCAGCGAGGAATCGATACTCCAGAGATGGACGTCCGTTGGGTGTCTTCGCTGTCATGGTACTTTCTCAACTTTTTCGGACTAAACGGCCTGTACCGCCTCCTTCTTGGTGGTGAGAATGGTAGATCGGATCTAATAGGCTTCTTATATATCTTTAATCTAATCGTTATTTTTTAGCAGCAGATGGTTCACAAGCCATGACGACTACACCATTTGCCGAAACGGCTATGAATCAAGGACCTGTACAGGACTATTCCAAGCTGTTCAAAGCGGAAAAAGATAATCTTGAGCTCTCGGAGGGACTTTATGATTGGGTAGGCAAAGATGTAGAAAAGAGGGTCCTCGCGAAGTTTGGCAAAGCGCGATGAAAACCAATTGGGTCTACATATCGGGATACTTGATTGATGAGAACTCTTAATTTGAATGGTATATGATACAACTCATTTCTACAAGTAATTAAAGAAACCCGATTACGATGATGCGGCTGTATGGCTATTACTACGCTAGGCCATCATACAACGAGAGCGCCTGATTGATGAATGAGAGAGTGATCACACAAGAACGAAGGGCTATGGCTGACCTGGACGATGGTAGGGTCCTGTTTGCTTCCCTCGAAGAATTCGTCGAATGTAAGTTTCGCGTCCTTATTCTTGTCCATATTTTTAAAGATCTTGTTTACCCGCTAGAATGAGTGAAGGACAAGGTCAGTGGAGTGAGAAGGCACTGTGAACCAGGTAGTGCCCACCTTTTCAGGGGTGTCCTCATCCAAAGGGAGCTTGACCAGTGCTCCTGTCATCTTGTAAATCGACTGAACGGTCTGAAGCATCTCGTCATAAGAAATTGTCCCATCTCCGTCTATATCATAGAGTTGGAAGGCCCCTGGATATGAAAAGTGAGCTGGATGGGAGAGATGGATGAGAAAGACGTGCACTGGAGCTTTTCTTTCAGATCACCGCGACTTGTGACACTCAGAGCGCCGATGAACTCCTTGAAATCGATAGTGCCGCTTCCGTCGGTATCGAAGACCCTGAAGACTTCCCCGGCGAAGTCACCAGGATCGCCAAAGGGGAAGAACTGTTTGTATATCTGTGCAAAGGCAGCCTCGTCTAGGTGACCGGAGGGGCAGTCCTTCTTGAAGCCCTTGTACCACTGCTGGAGCTCATGCTTGTCGACTGGAGGGGGCTGAGCAGGGCGCAGAGAGACGATAAAAACACTGACAATAAGTTTCCTTCTGGAGTTCGCGGAGTTCTTCTGGGTGGAGTTTGCTCTGCGACTTGCCCATGGTGGTGGGATGGGAGATGTGTGTGTACTGCCCTGGATATGTTTTAGAGCTCACGAGGCTGTGTTCGATCTTATCTGTCCCAGTTGGGCAATGTCCTCGAGGACAGGTGGCCAAAACATATGTTGTAGCACAAATAAATACGAATCAGCCTCTGCTTCTCACCACGATGTGCTATTCTGCAGGCTCCATCAGCCAGGCCGTCAACCAGTGCCCGATGTGCAAGGTCTACTCGCACCCAAAGTCCGTGTCTGTCTCCGTCGTCCTGCTTTCATTAACCGTCATACAGATGTCCGCACATCCGCGAAACATGTCGTAATCGTGCCGCACATCCGCGCATGGATGTCCTTTATCTCAAGAACGCTGAAGGTACATCTCCACATCGACCATAGCCCAACTGTCGTTGACCACGCAAACTCGATCATCACAGTCGAAAGCTTCAAGGGTTGCGGGTATTGCAAGGTCTCTCTCTTTTTTCTTCGCACGTCAACAACCCTGACATCCCCTATCCAGTGGGCCAACCAGATCCCCCCGCCTACGAAAACGGGGTACAACAACCCAGGTTGGCCGGGCTGCTGTCGTCCCCCATGCACAGAAGAAGTCGACAAGATTCCTCTTGCGGACTGGCCCGCCGTCAGCAAAGTCCATTCTATCCCAGTTCCCTCCGTCGTAGAGAACATCCTCAACTTGCTTTTGCCCCCGCTGAAGGTACCAAATGGTCACCAGTCATCCCCTACAGGCAGTCTCAGATCGCCCTCTAGAGCGACCTTGCGCAAGGGCAGTGGTGCGGCTATAATTGGCCTCTCCAAATCTGCTACCAAGCCCATTAGTGTTCCACATACTGGGAGGGGCAGGCAAGGCACCGTCACTCCGGGTTCCAATGGCGCCTTCAGGGGCTCTAGTTCCATAGTAATATCATCTTCTCTTCCTAGCTCCCCGATGAACGAGATCGTTGCCCGTCGCAAAACATCCGCTGCATATGGTGACACTTCGCAATCAACCCATTCTTCTCCATGCCGTAAAGCTGCTGAACTCGAGAATAATACCACCCCGCGTCGACAATCTAGTATGCGCCGTCCTACCTTGACTCCTGCCACGACGTCCGTTTCCTTATCCAAGGTTGTCGCCTCTGATACCAGATACTCTGAAATCCGTCATGACAGTCCAGCTACGTCTTTGATTCGTCGTGGGTCCTCAGCTCCTATTTCAGCGACCGACCCTCCTTCGACAATGCGGAAAGTTGACAGTTTTGTCGTACCTCGACCTTCCAAGATGGACATCGACTCTAGATCAAGTAGCAGCGGCAGCGACGGGATGCTTTCTGACAGTACGATCACCTCGGAAGGTTTCACGGATTATCTCTCGGATGAATCAGAGGAAGAGATCCAAAGACAAGCAGAAGCGCGCGCAGCGGTCGTTGCACAAAACCAGATGGAAGAACTGGAATTCAAAATGGCAAGACAGCAGCTCGCTCGAGTCGGACTGGAGCCTCCGAAGTCATGGACCCAGACGAGCACACCTCCCGTATCTCCGACCAAGAGCAATATTAACCACCCTTCGATGCCGTCCCGCAATCCAAAAATCTCTCACTCTTTTGCTGTTGCCGCCACAGCCATGATGCAGACAGGCTAGGCTAGAAGTACGGAGGGTGTTGGAAAGATGTGTATGCGGTGCCCCTTCTTTTGCTCAAACTTTCATTTTTGGGATCACGTTTGTTTTGCTGTGCATTATGCTGAATTGGTATGTATTTAGGTGGGCTCCCGGAATAAGTAGCACCCTAAGTAGTAATTTTTTAATGTTGCCATCATCATTGCCGTGACTCTTGTGACGTTCACATCATTATGCCGGGCCGGATGTCAATTAAGGTCTTCGACACAAGCTGCTGTTCGTCTCATGAACTTGGCACGACACTCGATCTCGTCCACCAATCCCATACACATCTACGATGCCAGTTTTGATGCTGACTGTAACATATTTACCGCGACGACACCTGCAGGCTTCGCAGTCTATCGTACCTATCCACTCCAGCTGATCCGAAAGCACGGTAGCGCCGTCTCTCACTAGCATAATTTATCATCTCATCGTTGTACAGAATTACCGGGCGGGACACTTTCCGCTGCCGTACCGCTACACTGCTCAAATATTATTTTTCTATTGGGTGGCGGTCGGAGTCCACTTTATCCGTTGAACAAAGTCATCATGTGGAATGATGTGCTCGGGAAAGAAGTCGCTGAATTGGAGTTCAGAGAGAGGGTGAGGGGCCTCGCCTGTAGGAGGGGGTGGCTTGCAGTATCTCTCCGACGCCGTGTTATCGTCTTTCAGATGGACAACAACACAATTACGAGATATGGTGAGTGGGACACTTGTGATAATCCACGAGGTGAGACATGATGAATGGCTTTCAATCCCTTTATCTCAAGATTGTTCTGTACAACCCCATGAACAGGACTATTGGCTATTGCTACTTCTCCCTACTCTACGCTCCTAGCTATTGCTGGACGCCAGATCGGCCATGTGCAACTCGTACACCTTCCCCCATGTCCTGTACCTGCGCCTAGAGGACCCCCATCGTCGTCGCCACCCCGGAAGCCACCCCCACCACCCTCGAAACATCCTGTATCAATTATTATTGCACACACGTCTGCTTTGACAAGTCTATCGATACCACCCTCAGGGCGATTGCTTGCCACCACCTCCATGAGGGGGACCTTGGTCCGGATCTGGGATTCTGTCTCGGGGAAGTTGGTCAGAGAGTTAAGGAGAGGAACTGATAAGGCGGACATCTATGGTGTTGCATTTCGTCCTGATGAGCAAGAATTGTGCGTGTGGAGTGATAAAGGCACTGTTCACATCTTTACGCTCCTTGCGTCTGGTGCAACGTGATTTTTTATTTTGCTTCCTATCATAAACGAAGACTTATAATCGCGCTCAGAAACCGACAATCTACATTTTCTCCACTCACACCTTTTTTGCCTTTACCGAAGTATTTCGAATCTGAATGGTCATATGCTCAGTATAGGATACCAGTCAGGTCGGCTCACATTGCTCTGTCATCGTCGATTCGACCGTCTGGGGAGGATCTTCCCGACGAGGAGCGATGCGTTGTTGGGTGGATCCGAGGCCCAGCTGAAGATGCCCAACCTTCCAACACCCCAAATTATCAGCTCATCGCTCTGACATTCACGGGCGGGTGGTATCGTCTTGCGCTGCCCAAGCTCACAAGCAGCTTGAAGACAACAGCATCCCCCACTTTGGCACCCTCTCCGCTTCCTGGATCGCCACCCAAGGTTCCACGCCCACCACGGTCAGTCAGTGGATCTTCCACTGTAAGTAAGCTGGACAAGGGGAAGGAGAAGGAACGTGATAAGGATATCAAAGAGAGCAGGGATTGTACGTTGAAGGAGTATCGACGGTATGGGAGATGGGATGGCTGGGGTTGATAATGGCATATACCCTATGTGATGGTCATTTCTACCCATTGTTGGAGTATACTTTTAATTTACATACATGCCCCTCATCCTGCACATCCTTCTTTATAATGGCATAATGGTATCTAGACATCGACAAAGACTTTTAAACGATGGTTGCCGCTTGACAGTCGAATGCCACCGAGAAGACCGAAACTTGATAAAACTAGAATAAAATTTATAGACAACGAAGGTGAACCCGGCTCTTTTCAATACCCCCATGTGCGTTCCGATCTAAGAATAACCTGACCTTGCTTCACTAAATTCATTAGTGCTTCGCTTTCCGCAAGAGCATCGAGAATGCTCTCAGAAGAGAATGTGGGGCCCAAAGTGCCTTCACCAGTGACACAAAGATCGATTCGAGGACGTTTGCCAGTATAATTGGACTGGAGATCATCTAAAAGAGACCAATTCAATCGGCCGAGGGATGTAATGGAGTCTGAAACATGACAGTGAAATTGAAGGAAGACATCTTGGACGGCTGGTGCTGTGTTCACAAGCCGTATGATTTCAGGGAGTGCCCATTCGCTTTCGGTAGCGGTTGTGGTCACCAGTGCGGATATGGAAAACTCCTTGAGGTGCAGGAGTACGGAGAGCGTAACATTAGTGTAATCTATGAGAAATATGTAAATTTGAGAGAGCATAGAGAGAGATATCACATACAACTACGGTCGGTATCAAGTTGCAACTTTGTGAGAGAATTCGAACACGCTGCCAGCAGTTCGGGAAACACATTCCAATCTTGATCCAGCCACAAGTCGTGCAGCTCCAGCGTTGTCAGACGAGCGACCCAACGCATTGCCCAGCGGTAAACGTCTGCATCGAGGTGACCAGAAAGTACGAGGGTCTCAAGAGATAGCTGAGCCGAGGGTGAGCTCGAAACCGGTTCGTCCTCGTCCACTGTGCCACCGGACAGCGTCAGCTGCTTGATATTTTTGGCATCGTCGAGGATAGAAAATGGAAGATCATAGATATCGGAAAGGCGAAGTTTCTGAAAGGATGATCGCTGGAGGCAGTTTCTAAGTGTTGAGATAAATTCGTCTCTCTGATGGTACGGACATGGGTAGGAAATACAAAGAGAGACGAGGTTGGCCATTCGTGGTATCATCGGCATGATGGATATCGGCAGTGGATTTCGAGTAAAGTTTAAGAAACTGCGGATCTCTAAAGAACGGGGGTAATCCAGCAAACGTGGATTCTCGAGGATGAGATTGCAGACCTCCGGTGCTCGTGGGTCGATGACGATGTGTGCGTAGAGATATCGCTCGGCCAGTCTCGAGTACAAAGGGTGGGCTTTCGAACATGCTTTGAGCGCCAAAGTGTCTTTCCGCAGAAAGCTGAAGATATGGTCGGTCACCTCTGCTGGCAACCGCATTGTCGGTGTCGGAGTCGAGAGGAGCAAGCAGACCCCAACAAGCGTTGAATATTGAATTGTCACACAACCTGATCCTGGTCCTTGCCAATGGAGAATCCACATGCAGAGCGACAAGCTGTACTATTAGAACGTATTCTGAAGAATACTGTGAGTCATCAAACTTCACTTTCTTGACCTCTTTCCTGATTATGCCTTAGTCCAAATGCACTGAAATGATCTTGGAGCTCAACCATTGTCTCGAGGTTCGTGTTAACGTCTACTCTGTGTTAATATAACACTAACTCCCAAGGAAGGAGATATTGCGAGCGAATGCATCAGTGAAGACGGCGGCGGATTTAGCAACTAAATATAGGAAAAATGTACAATACAATCTGGAAGCAACGAAGGGCAGTTGAGGCATGTCCTCAGCAACGGCAAGCTGCCTAAACATTTGTGTGTGGTAAGATGAATTCTTCGATCTGCCGATTGCCTCAGTGGTGCAGAGGGGAAATTGGGCTGTGTTTGGTGCCACAGCTTGTCTGTGTCTATCATCTCAGAATCTTATGGAATTGGAACATATCAAGAATGTCGTGTATCCAAGTACTCCAAGTGCCACAACCTGTGGATATTGTTCGCTTCCTGGACAGCGGAGTCAAGAAGCGACGAGCTATCACAGTGCAAATCTGCAAGCTTTCAAGTTGTCTTGCTCAGTACGAACGATTCTCTTGACTTCACTATTGGATCCACCTTTCAATGTTTTCAGGCCTATCAAGCCATGATTGATCGCGGATGGCGTCGGTCTGGTACATTCGCAATTCCTTACTGATCCAAGTATCTTATTTCAGCACAGGTGACTATTGTTACAAACCTGATCTCAGAACATCTTGCTGTCCTCAATACACGATAAAGTAAGTGTGGCTCATCCCAGACTTGAAACCTTCTCATAGGTACCCAAGGCTGGATGCAATGGAATTCAAACCATCAAGAAGCCATAGACAGCTACTCAATCGGTGAATCCTTTCAATGCAATGTTTTCCGTCTTTCTGAATTCACGTATGTGCAGCTGGAATCGGTGTATTTTGTATGGTGCACCGGATAGTTCCATGAATACAGAGGTCGCTTCGAGGTTCCTTTGGCGCTTCCTATCTAGACACGAATTTAAATGGTTTATTTAGGAATCTCGATGAGCGAAAGTTGATACAAAAACAGGCTGCTGTACCTAAAATGCCACCTTTTACGACACTGGCAGATGCAGTCCATCTGGCTGAAGGCGATATGCATCCCGACCTTGATTCCGTTCACTCCTTTGAAGTTCGTTTACAATCTCCAGCTATTACATTTCTCATGTTTCATTCCAGGTTGTTCTGGAGCCTGCCTCCTATACCCCTCAAAAGTTCGCACTGTTCAAAAAATACCAAAGGGAAATTCACCACGATGTGGGAAACTCCCCTTCAAGTTTCAAACGATTCCTTGTGCATTCCCCTCTGCAGGTTGTTGTATTCGCTGTACTTTTGCTGTGCCTTTCATGTTGACTTCCTCAGACAGAACCTATTCCGTATTCAACTACACCAGGGCATCATTTGCCGAAAACTTATGGATCTTATCACCAGCTATACAAGCTTGATGGAGTATTGATAGCAATGGCCGTTTTAGACGTCTTGCCGAAATGTGTTTCCAGCGTTTACTTCATTTATGATAATGCTTGGGAGCGGTTCTCGATGGGCAAAGTGGGTCTTTGGATTTGGAGGACGGCTGAGTGAACTGATCTTAACTTGTTTGTGTCTTCCCAGCTAAGTGCTTTGCGAGAAGTTTCATTGGCTCGAGAAATTAGAGAAGCTGGGGTTTGCTCAATGGAGGCTTTGTACATGGGTAAATGGCCTGCTTATTCGTATGAATCTGGGTTGACCTCCGTTTTGATCTTAGGTTTCTACATTTATTCTTGTCAAAAAATGAGGTATAAGGGGGAGTATTCACCTTCGTATCTGGCAGATCCAGTAAGAGTTCATCTCCGGCATCTTGACTTCGTGGTCTCTGATGATGTGCAGGAAACATACGCATGGTACCCTCTCCAAAGTTGCCTACCATTATTAGAAAAAAATCGCTATGCTTGCTTCTCTGATCCATCACATTCGAGCAGCAGCGCTTCGCAACCCAATGTAGCGTCTGGTGAGTGAATTCTCCGCACGATCTGTCATACTAATATAGTGATAATTATCCGACAGGGCTTGATGAATTAGAATTACCACCGACTTCAGAAGAACTGGATGGCATCAGGATAGTTGGTAAAAACTCTTCTGGGGACATTATTACAGTGCCTATCAATGTTCGTCTTCTGAAATCCGTCCAAGTTGTTATTCCTCAAATGTTAATACTTGCACACTGTTACAGCGCACGGGATATTTATCTTCCGCACTAGTGAGATCAGAATTGGGATCTTGCATTCGAGGTTTAGGTCGTGATCTGGCTACGGATATCCACTATACTTTGTAGTAGCTTTTTGTAACGTCGTGTGACAGATAATTACAGAGCCAAAAATAGAGTTGAATTTTTCTCAAGTCTGCACTTGTTGACTGGTCTGCGCTTCAGCATGGTGTGTTGTTCATTCTGTGCAAAGATAGGAACCAAGATTTAAATTGTTTAGCTTCGGCGGCAAATTCGGGAGCGTCGTGAATATGTCTATGCAAAATCTTTGGAGGCACAAGAACGACAAACCTATGAGCGGAAGCAACAACTCAAGGAGAGTCTGGTAACGGAGAAGGCCCTCCCCACCGAGCTAAAGAAATTTGCGAAAGATCTTGGAAAGGATTTAGCTTACGATGAAGCTCAAGCTGGTAAGGTGCCAGTACGATGCTGTTCCTTGATATCTAACGGAACCTGTCAGAACCAAAAACACATATCGATAATGAGTACGCGCGAGCTAGTATACAGGACCCCAAGATTGTGATAACCACATCCAGGGATCCCAGCTCGAAACTATTGCAGTTCTCAAAGGTACGTGGAGATACAAACCTACTTCTCATGTTATTTTTCACCTGCATGCATCCAGGAAATGAGACTTGTCTTTCCAAACTCACATCGAATAAACAGAGGGAATTATGTCATAAAGGAGCTGGCCGAAGCATGCAGAGCCAACGACATTACCGATCTTATCGTGCTCCATGAACATCGTGGCGTTCCAGATGCACTCATTGTTTCTCATTTCCCTCACGGACCGACGGTCTATTTCACCCTCAGCAATGTCATTTTGCGACATGATATTCCTGGTTATAATAAGTCAACGGTATCTGAGCAGTATCCACACCTAATCTTTGAAAACTTCACATCCAAGCTTGGGAATCGTGTCATGGACGTTATGAAGTTCCTTTTCCCCGTTCCGAAGGAAGACAGCAAGCGGGTCATGACTTTTGCCAACGAAGATGACTTTATTTCTTTCAGGCATGTCATACCTCACTTTCTGGCCTATCTCTGTCTCATAACTGTACCCAGGCACCATGTTTTTGTTACGACTGGTCGAGAAGTGCAATTGGCAGAAGTGGGACCCCGGTTTGAAATGAAACGTAAGTTTTTAACAATCCCGAAATATTTCCCACTTATTCAACGCCTCTTTTCAATAAGCATATGAAATTCGTCAGGGCACAATTGAACAAACAGAAGCAGAAAGGGAATGGGTCCTGACGCATTACACTCGAACTGCCAGAAAGCGCACTGCACTTTCCCAAGCCCGATTTGCAGAACCTCCATCCGCAAAAAGGGCCAAGCCTTAGGGACACAAAGAAAGTCTAGATTTCCTTCTATAAGGATCGAGAATTTGTTTGTAGGTGAGATGTTCTAGTCTACTTTGAGTGATTGATCGAGGTCGTTGAACCCCTCGAAAAAGGAAGCGAAAAGGTCTATGGCATGTTGTACATCATGGGAACCAGCTGTCTCCCTGATCGAGTGCATAGACAACATGGGATTCCCAACGTCTACTGTTCGGATACCTATCTTTGATAACATTGGTCCCACAGTGGATCCACAACCCCTAGGAAGTGATGAGTTAGGTAGAGTGGTCATCAAGTAATCGTTACTTACATGTCATTGCGAACTTCAAATTCCTGGACTTTACTGCCTTTGCGCTGCACGAGTTGTTTGATAAAGAAGGAGCCAATGGAATCTGAAGCATATGCCTGCTTTGCATTGGTTTTAATGACTATCCCAGCGTTCATCAGAGGTGTGTGATTAACTTCATGCTTGGACGCATAATTAGGATGAACTGCGTGGCCCATATCCGCAGAGATGATGAAAGAGCGGGAAATAGACTGTGCAAAGGAAGCTGGCGTTGGGGACAGCCGGTTCAAGAGGCTTGGAATCAAACTTGATTCAGCTCCCGAGGTTGATACACTGCCAATTTCTTCGTGATTGAAGAGAGCGATACAGTTGACATTCCCTTCAGTCGAGGGACTCTGAGAAGAAATGCTGCCAGCTAAGGCTTCCACTGCGCAAAATCTAAGTATGCTTAGCATGCGGTAGCAAAGATAAAACACATTCCTTACGAAGAAACTAGGTTGTCCAGGCGTGGGCTGAAGATGAACTCATTGTTTATTCCTCCCAAGACAGATGGTTGAGTATCATAAAGGCACCTGGACGTGGATCAGGGATGATTATAGAGTCGTGGACGCTGTACTTACAATTCAAAGTCGTGGATTTCATCTGGTGACAAGGACAATTCATCTGCTAAGAGTCGGAGGAGTGCTGGGTGGTGGTATTCCTGCGCACTAGATGCGGCTGGGACCTTGATTGACTCTTCTCCCTTCTTTTCTTCCTTCTCGGCTTCGTCTACCACTTGCGCATTCAGCTTGGATTCGATTATTCCAAGAATGGGGACGAATTCCGTTTCCTGGTTGAATTTGAAGTTGTCACTGGCACCCCTAATATCCACTTTAAAGCAGGTAAACTTGTCGGAATATCAATGAATTGAGAAAGGGATCCTTACAATGAATCGCGAGTGTAGGTATGCGCAGGATGGGCCGGTCAATTTTGATGAGTTTAGTAGTAAAATTGCCAGACTGTTCGGTGATGACAACCCTTCCAGCAATACTGAGGTCTCGATCAAACCAGGAGTGCCATATTCCCCCTCCGTATGTTTCCACGCCAACGAGAAGGTAAGATGATTTCGTGCGTTTTGAAATAGGACGAATCTGCACAAGATCAATACAGCAGATCATGGCAAATGCCTGCGACGAACCCTCAAGTTCGGACTGTCCACATGAGTCGCAACTATGCTGAGTCCAGCGCCTTGCTTCCATTTCCGAGGCAACGTGAAAGCAACTAATGCTGCCTGATTCCTGTAATCCTGTCAAGCAAAGAGGAGTCAGAAGAAAGTGAATCTGACCGAGTGAAATAATATTTTCCCCCAGGTTGGATCGTCCACTCGTCTTTCTCCCAAATCTGCAGAGCACAAAATGAGAAGATGGCAGGAAGTCATCCGATCTGAACCCACTTTCTGAAAACCGGCCTCCTCAAGACGGAGTGCAGCATTATGAACAGCATGAAATGGTGTCGGTGATGCATTTACAAACTTGAGAAAACGGGTTGCAGCTTCTGGGGCAACTGGGCACAGCATCTTTGATATAAACCGATTTGGATGTTGTGTTCAAGTACCAATGCTATCACGTGCAACAGGATAGGGAGATTCAAAACACACTTTCTATTCACAAAAAAGACGTCTCCGCCCCCCAATTTATTTTATTCCAATGCCTGAACTACTACCAGTACTGAATATCCAAAAATATTGACCAAATGTTGTGGGGAAGGTGTCTCAAAATTTGGTCTTTGGCAGTGAAGCTATGCATTAGGATGTTGAATCTTGACTTCTGTCTTCAAATATTAGTCAAATCCCCAATAAATTTGCAGAAACAATTATACATCCTCTGTGCAAAATTCTGAGCTTGGGAAGGCGAAACATTAGAAAATGTGACAATTTGAGGATCACAAATGATGTATTAACCGCTTGGCACGCGGTGCTCTCACTTTCGGACGCGGAATTGCTCCGCTGCTCAAATTACTCAACCTCTTCCTTTAATAATCTTTTTCTGAGTTTCTTATATCTATTAATATGTGCCTGCAAAATTTAAGCCCAGGGTACTTATTGACTTCATAGGATATCGAATACCAAAAAATTTGAATCCCCTTGATCATGATAGTAAGATGGCAAAATATTAATATTATTGTGGTGTAAAATTATCCAACCTGGCAATCTAGCAACTGGCTTTCTATATATAATATGGAGGAGGCATTTCAAGTCGAGGTTCTCAGGTAATTGGTTGTTTCTGCATAGTTGGTGTTTTACGCGATGCCAGTTCAACACTTCAGATCCTTATGTAACTACCGTGTTTTTGCTGGATTCGACAAGGGTCTAGGCTGTTTAAGCTAGCGCTGAGCCTGAGGGAACAAATTCTTTCCTCAGAACTAGCAAAAATCCTCTCCCCCCTTCGACCTATTTAATTTGCTCTGCAATCAGTCTATCCCAAAGGCCCAGCGAAAGTGAGTCTCTAAATGGTTTTCATCCCAATAAATGGCCAGAGCAGTAGGCAAAAATGATCCGAGTTGATCAACTGAGAAGGGCAAGGGGGAAACAGGACCAGGCCTGAGAGACAGAAACAGAGGCGACCCAGATCCACAAAAATGGGAACAAGAAGAGATGCGAGATGGATCATGGAACACCAGATGGGGCTCTGTCAGGCTTTCAATTCAAAGGGTCTCTGACTTACGGAAATGAGAAGTTGATGAAAAGTGAGAACTTTCCTTTCCAGCAAGGGAAAACTCACGATCATCATCATGATGATCTTCACTTTTCATGTTCCTTTATTATGCCACTGTTAGTATGTAAACATTAGTAGAGAACTGCAGAACAACTGTACCATGAAGGGCATGAGTTTACAACCTGCCACATCCAATTCAACAACTTGAAGCTCCGAGCCATTCAAGAGCTCACTTGTCATTTCAGTGAGCCATGGCTGTGACGGGTGGGTCGCGTGACGGTCACGGTCTATTTTCAATGAAGAACTTTCGTCTTCGCAATCATATTTGAAGATGGTTCAGAGCTATCTCAGACATGGACCGACAGAGGTGTGTGCACTTCTGTTATATTGTGTTTTAATTGTATTGGTCAGGCTTTTGGATTGATTTGCAGTTCATCCTCGAACTCAGTTTTCGATGGAAGATTGGCCTATGTCCCTGCACTAGAGGATGTCCTTGTATGGGACGTCAAAAAGGGTGAAATGGTGAGTACAACACTGTAAAATCATAGCATACACTCCTTAGCCATTTAGACGGCTATGTGGCATGAAACTGGACACAGAGAAGAGGTCACTTGCATTACCCAGTCTCCTCAGCCGCAGTTCTTTGCGGTTGGTTACGCCGACGGCTCCATTCGATTATGGAACGCATCGATTGGGTCTGTTGTAACTACATTTAATGGGCATAAAAAAGCAATTACAGCTCTGGCTTTTGACGCTGCTGGAATCCGTCTTGCTTCTGGCTCCCAGGACACCGACCTTATTCTTTGGGACGTAATTGGCGAGGCTGGCCTTTATCGGTATGAACCAATAGAGTTATTAATATGTGATACTTATAATGGATCAGACTCCGAGGTCACCGTGACCAAATTACAGAAATTCGATTTCTTTCTTTTCCCAATGATCAACCTCCGACCTCGGCTGCTGTAGCAGGAATTCTTCTTACCACCTCAAAAGACACCTTCATGAAACTTTGGGACCTTTCAACGCAACATTGTGTCCAAACTGTTGTCGCTCACCGTTCCGAAATCTGGTCACTAGATATCGATTTCGAGAAGGATATGCTATTTACAGGTAGTGGGGAAGGTGAACTAAAAGCTTGGAAAATAGATCGCGAAGCTGTAACAAAGGGCCTTAATCAAGCAGAGACAGGAGAGGTAGGTTGTACTAAAAATATTATAACAGGTTTCTTACTCTTTTGGTCAGATCGCAAAGATGATACATCCTATGTCAGGACTTCCATTGGCATCCAAGCATCGGGTATCACAGATAAAATTTCATCCTTTTCTCCCTTACCTTGCCATTCAGTCTCACGAACGTTCTGTGGAGATATTCCGAATTAGGTCAGAGGAGGAAGTTAGAAAAAAAACGGAGAGACGAAGGAAACGCGCAAAGGAGAAAATGGAGCTCGACAGGAGTAAGAAAAAAGATAATAACTCCCAGGCCGTAACCGAGGTAGCGATTGGACCCACGGAGCCTCAACTCGTTGACTACTTCACACCTCACGTTGTTGTCCGCGCCACTGGAAAGGTTAGATCATTTGACTTTGACCCAAAGGAGTCGAACTTGAGGGGTGGATTTAAAGTATAGAAACACGCTTCAATGGGTTTTCTTCTCTGACTTGTCTTATCCAAAAGCTGTTCGTTGCTCTGTCGAACAACGCCATTGAGGTCTACAATGTTCCCCCACCAACGAAATCTAAGAATGACCCTGCAGAGGCGACACTATACCATGCAGTTAGCCTACCTGGACACAGGACGGATATTCGTACTCTGTGCCTCAGCTCTGATGACCAAGTACTTGCCTCTGCCTCTAATGGTTAGTTTTCATTAGATGTCATAAGCATAACCTATAATGCCTGTCATCAGGGTCCGTCAAGCTGTGGAATATGAAGACGATGCAATGTATTCGTACCATGGAGTGTGGTTATGCTATCTGCAGCACATTCCTACCTGGGGATAGACATGTCAGTAAATTAGAGGGATATTTTCCACCTTTAATAAATTGACAGACAATGTTTAGATCGTTATTGGAACCAAATCTGGGGAACTTCTCCTCTTCGACATCGCATCATCAATGCTCACAGAAACGATTAAGGCTCACTCTGGTGCAGTCTGGTCGATGCAAGTCCGTCCAGACCACGGCTCGTTAGTCACCGGAAGTGCAGATCGGGATGTCAAGTTCTGGGAATTTGAGTTCAAAGACGACACCGCAGTAAGTGCATTATTAATTCAGCAACGACTTTACTAAGTCGTGTTTTCAGAATGGAAAGACACTCTCCCTTCTTCATGCTAGGACATTGAAAATGTCAGACGAAGTTCTAGCCGTCAAGTACAGCCCCAATGGAAAGCTTCTCGCTGTTTCCCTCCTCGATTCAACTGTGAAAGTCTTTTATCAAGATAGTCTAAAATTTTTCTTATCATTATACGGCCATAAGGTCAACCGCATTCATTGCCTTTTGTTCATATCCACTAACTACCTCACAGTTGCCGGTTCTCGGTATGGATATCTCGGATGATTCGAAATTGATCGCAACATGCTCTGCGGATAAAAACGTGAAAATTTGGGGTCTCGACTTTGGTGATTGCCACAAATCTATTTTTGCGCACAGCGAGAGTGTTATGCAAGTAGTATTCGAGAAAGGCTCGCATTATTTCTGGACTGTGGGGAAAGACAAGATGCTAAAATATTGGGATGGCGATAAAGTCGGTATTTCGTATTTGTATTTTCTCCCTGCTAATAATATCAATAGTTTGAAGGGATCCAAAAGCTTGAAGGGCATCATGGCGAGATATGGGCACTGGCGCTGAGCCATCATGGAAAGTTCGTCGTAACTGGATCTCATGATAAGTCTATTCGAGTTTGGGAAAAACTCGATGAGCCGGTAAGGGCTTGTTTTGAACTACAACATCTGTGCTCATTTCATAATTCAGCTGTTCCTTGAAGAAGAACGTGAGATGGAGCTGGAAAAACTGTACGAGTCCGGCATTGCTGACGTCACGAACAAAACCGAAGTTACCAGTCGTGGCGGAATTACAGGTGCCTCAGTGAATGGCTCTTCGGAAATCGAAGTTGGGGCCGTAACCAAACAAACTACTGAGACTCTAATGGCTGGGGAACGGATCATGGATGCCCTGGATATAGCTGACAAGGAACGCGAGACTGTAAGAGATTATGAAGAAACATTGGCCCGGTTATCAGAAACGGATGCACTGCGAATGCAACCTCCTGCAAGAAACCCTATACTTGCAGCGTATGACTTGGACCCGGAGGCCTATGTCTTGTATGTGGTAGCCAAAGTCCCTAGTACGGCATTACAAGACGCTCTGTTGGTCCTCCCTTTCAACAAAGTCGTATCTCTAATGTTTTATCTTAACATCTGGGCGCAGAAGGTACCGCATCTTTCCTCTAATTATGTACAAAACCTTAGAGTTTCTGTAGGGATGGGAAATCACGCTCACCTCGAGAATCATATTTTTCCTTGTGAAGACACATCACCACCAGATTGTTGCAAACCGCGTCATGCGGAGCACCTTGATTGATCTTCGCAGACACTTACGCTCTTCATTAGAATCTCATAAAGACACCATCAGATATAATCTAGCGGCAATGCAATTTATAAGACGAAAAAACGATTCCGAGAGAATAGCTCTATTCTACGACGAGGAAGGTTTGGACGAGGAAATTGTCAAATCCAAAATAGCGGAAGGAAAAAAACGCAAGAGAGTCAATCTCAAGGTATGAGTAGTGTAGAAGCTACATACAAATCGAGTCAAGTGAGTGAATACAACACGTTTATCGAAATGAACAGATTTCATTGAGATTCTAGGCTCGTGATAAAACACCCTTCATTCATTCTTGTCCTTTTCTGCGTTTACGTGGTGGATTTCAGGTCCCCAGAGTTTTTCAAACCTGTCCTCAAAAATGATATACACTTCTAAAGAGATGATGAAATACCGACCAGGTGTCTGGCTCTGTTGCTTGTCGATATTTAACCGGCAGGCGGCCGTCATCCAATCTCCCCAACTGACCAAATGCCGCTTTTGTCAGGTCAATATGTTTCGTCCCTGGCGCACAACCGGCACAAGTATCGACAACCCGGACAAAAACGCACTTTTGAGGTGTGTGGCAAACTGCATTTGATGTGAGTTTTACGCCATTACAGTCGTGCTGGTAGCCGACCTTCCAAAAACTTAAAACACTGTGGGCGGTCCTTCCAACCTTCCATTGTGAGTGCGCAGGCGAAGGAGGCATCCTGCAGTTCTGTGAATTCCTGTCTATTATATTGAATCTCGCTCGTACCGTTGGTGCCCACTTTCCCTTTGACCAGCAACTCGGATTTAACAAATCGTTACCTGTGTACCTAGTCTGACATCAGCTCTATCGTTTTGAACAACGCTGGTCGACTTCACCATGTTATCACGGCGTCCTCTGGCTTTCCTAGTCCCTTGAGCCCCTCAATGGCCTTCTTCAATGATCCAGCCACCATGGAAATTGTGTCACCAAGTGGTGACGATTTCCGGTGCGTGGGGGCGACCCTTTCTGACCTCCCAGCGCCCAGTCCTCGCTCATACTTGTACTGGAGATTCGTAACATTGGCCGACTGCCATCCATCCCGCGGGTCGAAAATGTAGTCTTCCCCTAGAGAATGAGCTGTGCTGTACCTGCTTTCTGTGATGGTCCTAGGCAACGATGGGGCGGGGTGGTTTGCAAACACCACAGAGCCGAGGATTGCTATTAAAAATGCAAGGCGGAATGTCATCTTTAAGGCACAATGTTCAGAAGACTGGGGCGACGATTTTTAAAACTTCAGGAGGCGGGCAGGTAACAAGTGAGGTTTGATGATCCTCGCAAGGAAACAAATCAGAAGCGATCACTTATATAAACCCTTCAAATTTGGTTCTAATAGTTTATGTATGGCGTTTAAGTAAATTCGCTCAAGAGCAATCAGCTAGACAAGACCCTCTTTATTACGGTTGTGAACCATAGTTGCGATATTCCCGTAACTCAGTTGCCGGTAACATCGGCAAATTCGGCACAATTTGTCGATCGAATGACATAAGCATGTCGGACAATGGAACCTTGCTTCCAGTACAAAGAGAACACTGTCCTTGACCTGCCGTGGTGCACCGAAAACACCAAGTTGTACGCTGATCATGACGATCCACTGCCGATCTTGTACATCATTCCTTGATGTCGGCATGGCATATATAAGTTGCAGCGCCCATGTTTGTATAGAACCTGAAATTGTGACTTGTCTTCAAATATATCAAGTCGCTTGGCTAGTATGCCTGCAGACCCAACTCATTATCCCACTTTTCGAAGAGCAAACCGGAAGCAGGAGGATGATATTGAGACCAGAAGGGCAAGAGGAGAGGTATGTGATTAACGAGTTTTGGGACCAAAATGGCGGGTCAAGCTGAGCTTTCAAAGGTGTCTTGTGCAGAATGTCGGCGGTAGGTCAACTCAATGTGCCTACAATCTTCATTCGAGTTATTCCACTCAGATTGAAGTTGAAATGTGATCGCAAGCTGCCTTGCGGCTCGTGTAGTACGTCAGAACTTACCAAAATGTTTCAGAGCCTAAATTTGTCACAGCTAGGCGAGGTTGTCCGTCATTATGTCCCAACGGTATGCTTGCTACGGGCTACGGTGTTAGGTAAGTTCGAAGTTGAATTCCTTCGACCCTGAGTCCCACACATCTAACGTTGGCCGGACGTCCACGGCAGGATTGTTTGACGTGGTTGACGTGGCATCATGGGTCAATGTCTTGTTTGGCATTACCTTTCAATGAAGGTAGGTCTTCTCGTGCTTCTCCCA
>Ga0307517_10004622_pt1 | contig 21083 bp, 22 predicted proteins | sample 23_EM_MG_FD_194515 | JGI IMG/M metagenome (GOLD analysis project Ga0307517, IMG submission 194515) | Populus trichocarpa ectomycorrhiza microbial communities from riparian zone in the Pacific Northwest, United States - 23_EM | ecosystem: Host-associated > Plants > Roots > Unclassified | place...
GGAGTAGGCCCCTTACGGAAATGCCTTACGGGTGCCCCGTGCTTGTATGGGTGGGGGCTTCCTACTGGGAAGAGTAAGTGATCCTTGGACATCCGACCACTCCCACCTCCAAAAGTACTGATCATCCTGCCATAGCCCCTTCATTTTTCTCGTCAGTCCCGTCCCCCAGGCCATCAGGGGGAGAAAACACTGTAACTTCGACGGTTTTTACCACTTTCATGGCTTTCCACCACGTCAATGCCAGAAATAATATCCTCTGTTTTGCTCATTGCCGTCATCTTGATCGGCAGTGTAACTAAAGTGAGTATCACATTCATTTTTCATTGAGTCGATGTCTGACCGGTTCGCAGAAACCGCTCCAGGTAGTATCTTGGATCCCCAGCCTACCAAGCATCAGTCGAACGTCTCGTGCGATGGAGGGGCACGGGTGATACCAATGACGACTCGGCAACTACGGCGGCCGATGCACTCAAGAACCACGTACGAAGACAGCGTGCTGATAGAAGACTCAGTGCGACAGAAAGCGGTCAAGTTGAGCGCCAAATATCCTGCTGCCGTTCACGCGCTTGATGTGTGCTGCGCATCCCCCATCCATCCTCATCGAATTCCGGCAACTTGCTCGGCGACCTCCGAGGATAAAGTTGTGTGCCCCCCGGAGGACCCTATATTTTATTTCAATAGGCGGCATCTTGTGAAACGAATCGGGAGGTATCTCGACTAGCTTTTCCAGGAAGGTCTTGGTCTCCACGTAAAGAATAGCGTTGACGATCACCCGCGCTTCGAGATCAGGTTCTGGATAAGAATAGCGCACTCCAGGGCGCACGTTACTCATGGCTAGGCTGCCAGGGGAAAACACTGACAGTGTTTTGGTAGAAAATACGACCTGCCTACCACGAAGTCCACGGACGTGAGCCTCCGATAAGGATAGTTATCACGTACGCCAACTCAACGCCTTGAAATGTTGATCCATTGATGCTACGGTCGGTGTATTCATTCAGGAACATGACCACCAAGACAACGTCAACAGTGATGATCAGAGACAGGACAGTTGTCGGTTTGATCGACCTCCGACGATCGTGCCCTCGGTGGTCTCGTGGGCTTGATACTGCGCACACTTCGGAACCTGTCAGCGAGGCTATTCGATTTTTGGTCTCAGAGTCTCTTGTGAACATAGCCAGGCCGCTACCATCTCCAGAGTAGAAAGGCCATTGTTAAAATCAAATACCGAAGTGCTGACCGAAGAGCGAGCTACTGTCAGTCTATATCTGTAAGTATTGGATCTTGACTCGTAGGTACAGCCAAATCAACGCAGCGACGTGGGAATGAGAGCCTGCAAATCCTCCAAGCTGCGACTCTTATCTGCACCGCCCAGGACTTCAATTGTTAGCCAGAGCTACTCACTGCAATGTGCCTTTGAAACCGAATTCCCATGCGGCACGCGACGCGGCCAGTCACTAGTCATCAGATAGCTCTAATTGGGTGTGGTAAAACTGGGGGGGGGGTTGCACCGCCCCGATTTTAGTCTCGAAAATCACGGTGAACACCGCGTTTCGGACGAAATTACCCAAAATCCGAAAGCAAGTCTCGGGTCGCTTTGCCTGCAGAAACAAGGCGATAATCGAGCTAAATCCTAGCGTTGTGCGGGCCCAAAATCACGAATAAAATCGGTCCACAAACGCAGAATGGGAACTAATCCATTCCCATGCTTTCGTGCCAGTCCAACAAAGGGGATAGGTGGAATGCACAGTAAATGGTACTCGGGCTCTATCGTGATCTGTTACCTCACGTTTTGATCTCCTCCCATCTGACTATGGGTGAGCGGACAGCCACGTCCTAGGTATATTAATCAATGGGATCAGGGGCCATTGGGAGGCCTCCTTCATTCGACCCCCCCCCTTTCACCCTCACCACGCTGCGTCGTGTAACGCCCAATATCTCACTGCACAATTTCTTGTGCTATCTTGGATGCAATCTTGGATAGGTGAGCCCCCATCACACGACCTGTCATTCCGTCGACGAATGCCAATGAATCTCGTGTCCACAGTTAGACTTGGGCTTCCTTGTGTATTCCTTCTCCTTTTGTTTGCTCAGGTCAACGCGGTCAATTTAGACCAATGTAAAGCCAAGTTTGCGAACGAGACCGACCAGTCCGGTCCGTTGAAGATCACCTACCGCCAATGCGAGGACACGTGTGGCGAAGGACCGGGAGAGTTCAAGTGGACGATGTTCTCTCAAGGCTTTGGTGCTTGGCTGTTGCCCTGGATCGCCTTGATATTCCAGTTACCATTCGGTGCTACAGGTACGTGACAATCCACGAGCAACCATCAGACGAGCTTTGAACGTTGAATGCTGATGCTTCATGCCATTTAGACCGCATCGACAACCTCGCCTCCGTGTTTATAGCCATCGGGTCACCAGCATTGGCCGGATACTCTCTGGCCATAACTCGGCTCAATAGTAGATGGTTGACACGCCAATTCTCCTACCTCCACTTCCCTAATAAGGACCACATCCCCCCCGCGGTATCTGCCCTCCAGCATATCCCGTTCAGGATCGATACCTCGGGCCCTCTCCTTCCATCCTTAATCGTCCTACCCCAGAACGACCGATACTGGAAGCTCCTTGGTGTGGCGGCCAAACGCACCAGGCAATGGTCCATCCCCGTGGTGATGAACGTTGTTTGGGTGCTCGTCGCGTTTTTACTCACCATCGTGGACTCTTTCGTGGATTTCGACCATTTCATCACCGTCCCCGGAGATGCGGGTTACTCCATCGTGGCTGTGTGGGCATACCTCCTCCCTCTCGTCGTTGGTTGGCTTCACGTCGGGTCCCAACCCGAGACCGATCACCTCCGCGATGCTCTGGATGAAGCCCAAGACATTGCGTATGTGGCTACCGCTTCAGAACCCATCCCCGCCACCCGCGTCACCGGTCGTTCCACTCGCGCGATCGAGCCCTCGACGAAACATATCGATCATGTCAACGCTGATGAGAAGAAGACCGCTCCAGTCTTCAATTATTCTCGTGTGTTTATCTGGTCGCAGCATGCCGAGCACATTTTGAGGCTCTACGAACACGCGGCCGCCAAGGCTGATCAGCGGATTACTGTTCAACGTGGAGGGGAGTGGATGAGCAATAACGATGGTACTATCCAGGCCCACGACCGGATCGGAAACGAAGCGGAAGTTGTGCAATATTGTATGGAGGAGGATGAAAACCCCACAGATCCCAATCCAGGTAGCGGATCCCCACAATTCTCTACCCCTCTCACCCCATATTCCGCTTTCCCACCGTTGCCCGAACCACCCGCAACGGCTTTTCTGACGGCTGGGACGTACGCGAACGCTGACGCGTTCGTGCACAGGCGCTTCCCAAGCACGTCGTCCAAGTATGACGAGGAAGCACCGTCCGCGGAAGTGCGGGCGGTACCTGAGAAGCCCGTATTCGCGACAGGAGTACTCCAACGCGTGGCTTTCGCGACAGTCCTCGGACTTGGTCTTCAGTGGGGCACAACCGGTGCCTCCATTCTCATCCACCTCAACACCCCACCGAAGGGAGTTGGCTGCCGCGCTATCAGCTTCGTTCTTTACGCTGCCGCAGCGACGCTCGCCTTCTGGCTTCTGCTCTTCTCGAGCGTATTGGCCCACTTGGCTCGCCGTCAGAACGTTCGCGAGAAAAGATCAGGCTGGAAGACTTTCACTGGATACGCGGCCACATGCACGAGGTGGTTGGGAAAATTCATCGCCATCGCAAACGGGTTTGCAATCTTGATTTCGTGCATCATGCAGTTCGCTGGTGTGTTTGATAATTGTTTTTGTTCCTCCAACGTTTTTGGGGGGGACCCGAACGGGCTGGTCTCATTCATAGAGGAAGATGTCAAGAGAAGTGAAGTGTATAGGTTTTGGATTGGTGGGATTATTATGGCCTTTGGTGCGAGTGGCCTTTATACCTTTGCGATTTATGTCGCTACCCCGATGGGGTAGGGATATGAACATTTCGATTTTTGTTTGAATGCTGTTGTGAACTCTCTTGGCCATTGTTAACGCTCGTCTTGTTTTGTTACTCCTGTAAATGCACCTCATATCATACCTTGTAGTACTCATTGTACCAACACCTTGACTCGGTTAATAGACATTAACCCAGGTTCAAGTTGCGCAGTTTGTAAAACCTGCCGGTGAATTAGGGCAGCACGACCGGGCCACAGAAAGTCGCGATCAGAGTCCAGCCCTCAGAGTGGGTTTTCAGGGCGCCCACGCGTTGTTGAACAATAAAGATTATCTGAACTGAAAGTAGAGCTACAACAAGGTTTGAAGTTTGGATGTACGTCGTCTGGTTAATGCTGCATTGCGTCTGAGCTCGACTTTGTCTTTTCGAGTTCCGACCTGGGGGTGGGGTGGTATTTCGGTCAAAAGGTAACGGTGGAATGGGAAAAGGCGAAAAACCTTAGTTGGGTGCTGAACTCATCTTCAATGTCATCGTCATCCCAGTTGTCCTCCCACAACTTATCGCCTGCAGATGCTGACCCAGCAGCACCAGCATCTGCCAGATTAGCGAGATCTGTCTGCGAATCGTCCCAATCTGGAGGTTTGAGGGTGCAACAACCCACAGGATGAGTGATGAAAGACGCGTAAGACACAGATTTGGAGCTCGGAATGTGCGCGTGCTTGCCTTGGACGGGGAATTCTTCAAACTCGTCGTCCTCTTCTAGAACGCCGAGACCTGGGATAGCGTCTTCCTTTGTTGGTTGGTTCGTCGACGAGGACATGACGGGAGGATGGACGGTGGAAAGGAAAGACGCTGTAGGTGAGGGAGGCGGGCCTCGGCAGAGTCCGAGATCATCGAAGCGGCGCTGGCACAACACTTTCCTGTTTTCACCCACCCCCTAAGAATTCCTACCGACCACCCGCCCACCGCCGGATCCGCTTTTTATCAGCGAAGGCTCGCGGTCACGTCGGGGGCCATCGTGTTCACCATGACGGTCTTCCTGCCTCTTCAGGAAGGCACTGCGACTCCACCCTTCCCTTCGTTTTTATGCCCGCCTTCCGAACCGACAGACTACTGGAAGAGAGTAATCAAGGCCATCCTCAAAGCAAAACACATCGCCGTCGTGTGTGGTGAGCACCTCGAATCCACGTAGTGTCGTATGCTGCGTCTCTGGGTGGATGGAATGCTCATGCACTCGATGCGTGGCGGGATTTAGGGGCCGGAATCTCCGTTCAAGCTGGCATCCCAGATTTTCGTTCATCCAATGGCCTTTTTCAAAGCTTGAAGAAGGATAACCCTTCTTTGTCCTCTGGGAGAGACCTCTTCGATGCTTCTGTTTTCAAGGTGAGCATATGAGCCCTTTGGTGGGAAACGGCTGCCATTCATCGCCACCGGAGTTACCCCAGTACTCCTCCACCCTCCCTACTTCCCGCATTCCGCGCATAGAAGCTAATGCGTATACTTCGGTGTTCAGGCAGAAGACACCACTGCTCTATTCTGCCAGATGATAGCCCAATTGGCTGAAATGTCCGAGTCGGCTCAACCGACCCAGTTTCATCACCTGCTTCGCGCGCTTGACGATCGAGGGAAACTGCTCCGAGTCTACACGCAAAATATCGATGCTCTCGAGTCAAAGTCCGGACTCACCTTCGGTGTGCCAGACGTAGGCGGTCCTCGAGGGAAGTCAAAGTCCAAGACCGGTCCCTCGGCTTCTCAAGACATGCCCGTTCGTCTTCCCTCCCCACCCCCGGAAATCCCGAGATGTATTCCTCTTCATGGAACGTTGGGCACGATGCATTGTGTATCTTGCACGCACGTTTTTCCACTTCGCGACCATTTGGAAAACCTCAGCTCCGGTGTTCCGCCGTATTGCCCTGAATGCTCCACCCTCGAGAAGCTTCGTCAAATGTCCGGCAAGCGATTGCGTGGCGTTGGCAAGCTTCGACCTTCCGTGGTTCTCTATAATGAGGATCATAAGGATGGAGAGCACGTGGGCGAAGTCGTGAGGAAGGATCTGACGGGGAGTTCTCCTCGAGCCGATCTTTTGTTGGTTGTCGGGACTAGTTTGAGGGTCCCAGGAACCAAACGGATCGTTCGGGAGTTTTCCAAGGCGGTACGGTTACGAGCCACGAAGGCCAACGCAAACACCAACAACACCACTGGTGAGGGCGACCTACAAACACCTACATCCTCCCCTCGACGGACTCCTGTGGCCAACGACGGGCCAATCACAAGTGTGTACCTCAATTTCGACTTTCCCGTACCGACGAGAGACTGGGAGGGCGTTTTCGATGTGTGGTTGAAGGGTGACGCACAGCAGTTTGCCACGGCGATTAAGGCTGAACTCGAGAAGGCCGATGCGGTTAAGGAAGCTGCTCTGGAGAGGAAACGGAAGCGGGAGGAAGCGGCTGCCGAGACTGCTGCGTTGGCTGCGCTCGGCGAGGTCCAGATCGAACCACCGTCCAAGAAACAAAAACTCTCGAAGAAGAAGCGTTCAAAGCCACCACCCCTCTCGACTCCATCTACAACCAGTTCACAGTTTACATTCAAGTCAAAGGTGACTCCTGTATCCGCCAACCTCGGGAGGAGGTTGCTGAGTCCTTCCGACGGAGAGAACGATTCTTCCCGGAGGGAGAAAATTTACCTCAAGATTCCTGGTTCGGGATCTCGGTCTCAGATTCATACCCCTCCTATGTCAACATGGCCACGGCAACAGGTGGAGGTCGTGATCGAGAGGCGTCCGCAGTTTGTGTACCCAAGTCCCAGCAATCACGGTCAAAAGGCGGTTCAGTCCCAGGCGGATTTGAAGGGGATCTTTCCAGTGATGATGGGTAAACCTACAGCGAAGCTGAAGTGAGAAGACAAGGTGTTCTATTTGGGGATAATCGGCCGTCTCTCTCTCGTTTGGTGGTATTTATTCGCTCAAGAAACCTTTCCCTCCATCCTCTCATCCCCCCTCTCGTCCCTCCTCACCATCGCCCCACTCCCACTGAACTGGAACAGTCCTCCGATCATACATTAGCTGTAAACGAATAGTTCTCCAACTTTCTTGTCACTACCCGCCCTCGTTTTCCACACTTCATCATTTCTTTCCTCACGTTTTCCTCGTTGGTTTGTTGCAGTGCATGTAGAAATTCAAATACCATGATACCCAAGCCCACGTCCACCTTACGACTGTGGGAAATGGTTGTGTGATTGTGTGATCGCCGGGAAAGACAGGGGCTGGGCGAATGTCCACCATCAGGATGTCGAAGGACGTTCCCCTCCCCACTATTGAGTCCCCTCAGTCTCGGGAATCGGGATTGTGTGGGCGGCTTGACGCCGTTGGCGCCGGCGAGATTCTCCAAGCCGAAGCCCGGGCCGTCCGGGACACCTATTCCTTGAACTCTGTGCTCGGCGCGACATCCTCGGAGTTCGACCCTGCACAAAATTGATCGACGGGGTCACGCTGTCATCTGGGGACGGTGAACTCGATGAGCCCGATGTCGTCTTCAAGGTCGACCGACGGGACAGAGATTGTCTGATTCGCGGGTGTGCGTCAATTACTTGTTTAACATCCCAGTTGCGTTGAAGTGATGATGTCTGTCATACCGTGCACTCCTCACCCCTTCGTGACCTTCGTACAACAAGTTAGAAATTGTGATTAGGACCTCCTGGCAGAGATTATGGGACCAAGGTGCGCATATTCTATACGCTATGTCTTCTCCGTTCTGCTGCTCACGCTTGATCAGGCCCTTGCTCGCGACGGTTATCGGTACATTCTCACAGGCTTGTTCGATAGGACGTCACTCTGGCCCAATGTCGAACTACAACGCGAGCACGAAGGCGTGGGCGGTATGCCCCGTTTGGACAAGTTACATTTTGAATGAATCGACAAAGTGAGGCATTGGGGCCGGTGAGGAATGCACTTTGTGCACCGTCGCTGGATCCTTCACCACCACTCATTCCCCCCGCTCATTACCCAGACGTATTATGTCGCCGACGTTACGGTTACCCTGAGGCAGTTTGGACTCGGGGGTCTTACCACGGCTCTCGAGGCTGATGGTGTCCGCGAGATTTGGAACCTGCTCTCGTTACAACATGATCTCTATTCCAAATTCAACAGCTTGGATCTGTGGTTCGAGAGTACCAGCAAGGTGCGTCATTCGGAGACCTTCCACTAATGTCGACTGAATACGTGTACAGCCCAACTGCTACAAGGTCTGTTTTTTTACAGCGTGTACGTTGAGGATTTTGTCCGTCGCAACTCTAAGCGTCCCGAGAAGTCCGTTTCTGGCGCCCCGATACCGGTCGACCTTTCTCCAAATCGCGAGGACACATCGCCCACTGATCCCCAGCTGCTTGCTCTTCAAACGGTGTGCGTTCGGGTCACGCACATGTCTGGCGCTGCCGAGTTCTTCAAAAGGTTAAAGCGGGATGCTGAGAAAACGAACGTCCTTGCCTTTGATGGATCGCCAAGCTTATCTGCTCAGCAATCTCATGCCTCGTGCCGCTACCCCGCCCTGAATAAGCCACCTATTTGGTGAATTACCCTTACCCAGCTGATTTGCATCGGAAACTGATCGAAGTATGCGCGGTTCCTTGTTCCTGGACACATAGGGCCGGTGCCACGAGGAGAGAAATGTTGACCACACAGGTTGCTTTCAGCTGCGATTGGAGTGGTATTGAGCGATCAAGCCTGGTTGTACCGACTCCCGCTACCACAGAATCGTTGGATGAAGCCCTCGCCCACCATCACCATTAGGACCTGTCTATCACGCCTTCATTCAAACGTCCACCCAATCCTTTCGGTCGGGCGTGTATCGCTGAGCGGGGTTTTGTGGTTTCCAACAAACGGGGCTGATCACATCGTGTAGATCTGGGCTGGTATTTATTGACCCGCGCTCTCTCGATTGTCGTCTCCCCTCACCTTTGCGTGAATATACAGAAGGCGCCCGTTAGCGGAACCTCCTATACTAGGTCAACACTGAAGGTGCATTGAAGAAGGGTTAAACGCCCATCTTGCTTGAGGTCCAGGCGCAATCGCAGCCGCTCTACGATTTCAGGGCTGGTTGCCCTGCGCTCAACGTCAATAGTCGTCCACTTAAGCGCTACTCGTCACATCCTCCGTTCGACGGTATTACTTCCCACCTGCGACAATACAAACAAAGCGATCCAAACTACCCTGTATGGATCACAACAATACTACCTTGGACACGCAATCTCCATATAGTAAAATTTTACCCCACCGCCGGAGGGCGATGGGTTCGAGAGATAAGGGTCTAATATAGCGGCGATTCCTCTGGCGTCTTGGGCGCGGCTGTGCTCTATATCGTGTGGCCCAGAGTTATAAAGGATGTCCACCTGGAACGTGTGGGCGGTCATCCCACCAATTTCTGGGCAGTCGAAGCGATGGGCCCCCCATTCAGCCGCACAGGTGCGCTCGGGAAGGGCGCCTTGGCCACCGACGACTAATTACACCCTTCCTCTGACAGTGGTGTTGCTTGTCGTCCTCCTCGTAGCATCCACCAGTTGTGTAGATGCCACTAAGCTCAAGGCATGTGGTGCCAGGTTACAGGAAATACAGGGTTTGGAGTGGACCGCAACACACAATTCCACGGAGCCCCTCCCCCACTTAGTCTATCGTACGAGCAGTGCTTGGCAGAGTGTGGCACTGGGTTGGGGGGTATCGACTGGCGAGCCCTCTCACAAAGCTTTAGCGCGTGGCTCCTACCTTGGATTGCGCTGATGTTTCAGATCCCTTTCGGTGCAGAGGGTGAGTTACACATACTCTCTGGTTCGTAAATCAGGCTTGACGCATTTGCATAGAACCATTGGAGGATGTACTTTCCTTCTTCATCACCATCGGTTCACCCGCCCTTGCAGCGTATTCCCTACAGATCACACGTCTCAACACACGATGGCTCTCCAAAGCGTTTTTGGACATAAAGTTCCCCAACTCCAAGGCAATCCCGACGGTGATCTCTGCTTTCCATCATGTCCCCATCCAAACATCATCCCATCCTACCCTACTACCCTCCCTCATCGTTCTCCCCAGGAACGATCGCTACTGGAATCTCCTTCTCAAAGGTGCAAAGAAGACTCGGAGGTGGTCCATCCCACTCATCATGAACTTCGTGTGGGTCATATTCGCCGTGCTTTTAACCGTCATCGATTCCTTCTACTCGCCTGTTCCTGGAGATGTTGGATATGCTATAGTCACTATCTGGACCTTCCTCCTCCCGCTTATTGTCGGGTGGTTGCATGTTGGGTGTGAGCCCGAACCAAACCACCTGAGAGAATGTATGGAGGCTGCCAACCTGATAGCGTGGGTCGCCACTAATCGGAGGGATCACCCTGTGCCGGCCGAAAGCTACGGAGACCGGGCTCTTGCCATCGAGTTCATAAAAGCGGACGAGGTCCCTTCCACTAGCACAGATGAGCTCAAGACGATCCCGGTATTCAATTACTCCAGAGCTTTTATCTGGTCTCAGAATGCGGAATGGGTGTTGGCGTTGGTGAAGAATGCCAATTCGAATGCAGAACAGAAGATCCCAGTTGGGAGTTTGGAAGATGGAGGCCATTCGGTGTGGGTTAAGGGCGATGGGGGGAACATGGCGAATGATAATCGGATCGGGACGGACGTTCAGGTTACCAAATACTGTACCAATGCCTTTCTCCCACTCGAACCAGACACTCCCGGCATGTCGAGCCTCAGTAACTCCAGAAACCCCAGCACTGCCGACCCGTTACTACCGTTCCACGAGCCCCAACTAGGTGCCCGTAACCCCTCCCGGTGGGCTACAGGCATCTGGAAACGAGTGACGCTTGCCACCGTCCTCGCTCTTGGATTGCAATGGGGGACCGCCGGCGCCGCGGTTATCATTCACTACTGGAAACGCCCCGTGGGCCTTGGCTGTCGCGCGCTTTCGTTCCTGTTGTATGGCGTGGCGGGTACGACATCGTTGTTCCTCTTCCTGGCATCGAGTATCCTTGCCCACATTTCTCGACCGCAGCCAGGACAACCTTATTCGTGGTCACAGTCACCCACACTCTTGGATGCCGGGGCGATCCTTTGTCGGCGGTTGGGGAAGGTAGTGGCGGTCTTTTCCGCGGTGGGGATTCTGATGGTGTGCCTCTTCCAAGCTACCGGAGCATTCAACACCTGCTTCTGCGCTTCCACTACCTTCGATAAGGGCAGAAATCAAGTTGTGTTTCGCGCGGTAAACTCCGTATTGGAACCCGGCATTTCCGGCGTTTGGGTTGGTGCGTTGGCGATGGCGTTTTCGACCGCGGTCTTATTTGGCTTTTCGATATACCTAGGTACGCCTCCCCGTCGATAGGTACTCTCCCCATTCTCTCGTATACTTGACAGCTTATTGTAGTTGATAACGCAATATATATCGGGCGTCAAATCAGAACAGGGCTCAGAGATTGGATTCTTAGTGAAAACGATGATGCAAAGGCACAGGAGATACAACAATGCCAAAGCATAAACGAAAGCAACCTTTCAAGCCCGAAATTCACCGTCAGGTCGACACTCGCGAGTGCATCGTAAATGCCCACCAGGTAATTGTACGACTTCCTATCCTCACATCGCTCAAGATACTCTCGCTGAGAAGGTATATAGCGAGCGTTCTCAAAGATAACGTCAGAGATGGGACATCTCATACTTCAATAAGACCAGGATTTGGTCAGAATCGGGGGATGAGCTGTCGCGTAGCCTCGTTAGTGAGGTCGTTATGGGTCATGTGTTTTCTATCCTTTATGACCCTGATGATACATGCCTACGGGCCATCCGGCATCAGATCCTTCCTAATACAAGAGGCGAGAGCTCTACCCCCGTTTGGGGTCTCTTTCCGTCCCCCGGCGCTCTCGACTTTTGACGAGGTCATACTGATCTTAATCTTCTGAAGGTTTGACATGAAGACCTCGGGGGTCTTCCAATGGCTCTCGAGGCAGTTAATGGTGTCTATGAGATCTGTAATCTGTTCTAGTTACAACACGAACTCCATTCCAAGTTGAATCTGTGGTTCGAGAGTACCAACGAGGTGTGCCATTCAGAAACCTCCCACTTACGTTGACTGAGTATGCGTGCAGCCCAACCGCTATGGGATCTGTTTTTCCAGCCCGTGCATTGGGGGTTTTGTCTGCGGCAACTCTGAGCGTCCCGAGACGGACTTCCGACTCTGGCGCCCCGGTGCCGCTGATCGACTTTTCTTCGGGTCACGAGCGCGCACTGCCCCCTCTTGCTCTTCATCCGCCGGTGTACTCCGAGGGGTAGCACACATTTCTGGCGCTGCAGGATTCCTCTTAGGATGGGGTGTCGAGGAAACGAGCGTCCTCGCCTTCGATGGACTGGCTGTCGGCTCATCTGCTCACCAATCCCACGTCTCCTTATGCCGTCATTCATGCGGTTGGGTGATGCGCTGCTGATGTATCCTGCCACTTCCTGCGACCCGTACGTTTGTCCAATGATATTTTATCCTCGATCCGCAATGCCGAACAAGTCACCTACGTGGCGGATTATCCCTGCCCAGCTGATTGCATTGGAAAGTGGTTAGAGTGGCTCCTTGGGGTTATGTTGGGCGGTCAAGCCTGTGGTCAGCTGCCGACCTTTCCTGTTACATAACGGTCCGTCGTGCCTGGACCACTTCCATGTAAAGGGAGTCGGATTCCGAAACGGTGAATCGTGGGTGAGCTACCCCGGGTTGCAATTTCTCGTGGGTATTCATCGCCCCGGATCCCGCGCTGACAAGACCTCCTCATACCCAAGCTAAATCTCCCAACGGGGTTCTGATGTCTAGAAATCCACACAGCCGTTTTACACAAAACGCCCGCTCTGGGGGCGCTCCTCCATTCCGCGTACGGTGCCACTTGACAAGGCGGAGATAATCCATACCGTTCGTGTTCCTGTTCTCTTTGATGATGCAACGGGCCAATTGTAGATTTATAGACCACCTGTAGCCATCTGCTGGTTCCCGCTTCGTATTGCGCCGTTTTTCACGGACGCACTGGCGAAGTCAAGGAAGGGGACGGAGCGCGCTCATTGGCGTCCTTGACATTCTGGATAACGCCACCCGCCACCGACAGGATCCAGGTTTCCGTAACGGTGTAAATTTAGCACATGAAAATGGGATCGGTACTATGATCCACGCTATCGCCTTCCAGACCACGACGGATCCAACGACCGCGTCCTCTTTAATGGCCTTTCAAGTTTGAGGCGGGGCAATGTCGCCGCATCACAGCCGCTGACTAGCTCACATTGGGAAGATATCACACCGGAACGTGTGAAACCGCCCTGCCTCACGGTCGATAGACACTCCTGTGAAGATTTGCTTTTCTATACGATAGTTGACGCGTGTGGCTATGTCGTGTGCCAACTATCGATATAAGAGAGTGAGGCACGAGGATCCCCAACTTCACCAGCTACCCTTCGAACTCGCACTGTAATGGGAACCCAACCATGGACCCGCCTAGGTTCGTCCCGGTCAATCTTGGGGCTGAGAGCACTGGTGATTAACGGAGGTCACACGATAGCTCGCGCTTCACTCGTCTTTCTCCTCGTGTTTATGCGGTGCTTGGCTACCGTTGATGCCACGAACCTCAGGGAATGCGGTACGAGGCTGCAAGCTGCGCAAGAAGATGCCTGGAACGCAACAAATTCCACAAGTCTTGCTCCAGTGTTACACCTATCGTACGAGCAGTGCGTAGCCGAGTGTGGGGGAGGGATTGGGGATGTAAATTGGGAGGCATTCTCCCAGAGTTTCGGGGCGTGGTTCTTACCATGGATCGCGCTTATGTTTCAAATTCCATTTGGCGCGGAATGTGCGTTGAATCTTGATATCTCCTTACCTTCCGGGATGCTTACAAGATTCTCCCAGATCCACTTGAGGACGTCCTCAACTTCTTTGTGACGATAGGAAGCCCTGCGCTTGCGGCCTATTCGTTACAGATCACACATCTCAACGCTCGTTGGCTTGGCAAAGCCTTTTTGGACCTCGAATTCCCCAACTCCAAAGCCATTTCGACTGTAATTTCAGCGTTCCAACACGTCCCGATTCAGATCTCGTCAGATCCCGGTCTACTGCCCTCACTTATTGTCCTGCCGCAGAACGATGGTTACTGGGAACTCCTTCTCAAAGGAGTGAAGAAGACCAGGCGGTGGTCGATACCACTGGTCATGAATTTCGTCTGGGTCATCTTCGCCGTCCTGTTGACGGTGATTGATTCATTCCACTCACCCCTGACCGGCGATGTGGGATACGCGATTGTCGCTACTTGGACTTACCTCCTTCCCCTCATCATGGGGTGGTTGTATGTTGGGTCTCAACCCGAGCCAAACCACCTGAGGGATTGCCTGGATGCTGCAAACCGGTTGGCTTGGGTGGCCACCAATCGGAAGGATGGACCTGCACGGGCCGGGAGCATCACTGGTCGACCGGCTCAGGCTATCGAGCTTATGAAGGGAGATGTGGACCCTGCGAGGGAGGACGAACTCAGGGCGGTCCCGGTATTCAACTTCTCCCGGGTTTTCGCCTGGTCTCTGATCGCCCAGCATGTATTGTCATTGGTGAAGAACGCTGCTGACAATGCAGAGCACCAGATCCCAGTCGACAACTACGGGCCCGGGCGGAGTGCGGTGTGGGTGGCAGGTGATCCTCGGAGTATGGCAGACGAGAATCGAGTCGGGACGGAACACCAAGTCATCAAGTACTGCACGGAAACCACTACTCCTTTCGAAAAGGTGTTTGGAGCACCGAGTCCTGTCATCCCACCAAGTCCTACATCCTCTTATACCCTCAACACCGCCATATTGCCGTTCTATCATCCACGCGGTGCTAGGAACCCCTCACGATGGGCTCCGGGGTTATGGAGTCGAGTGGCACTTGCCATGTTGCTCGCGCTTGGGTTACAATGGGGTTCGGTTGGGGCCGCCGTGGCCATCCATTACTGGAAGGCACCCACTGGACTTGGTTGTCGCGCGATGTCGTTCCTCATGTACGGAGTGGCGGCGACCGTGGCATTTTTCCTTTGCCTCGCCTCGACCGTCCTAGCTCACATTTCTCGACTTCAACACGATCCGACGTATTGGGTTCCCTGGCCTCAGACGTATCTGCATGGCGGAGCAGTGCTTTGCGGACATTTGGGCCGAGGTCTTGCCGTTGTATCTGGCATAGGTATTTTGGTTGTGTGTTTCTTTCAGTCATCTGGAGCGTTCACCAGCTGTTACTGCTCCTCGGTGACTTTCGATAATGGATTTTACGACGTCGTGCTCCTTACGATAAATTATGTGATTGGGCCGAGTGTCGTTAGGGTATGGGTCGGTGGGTTGGTTCTGGCATTTTCGACGGCGGTTTTGTTCGGTTTTTCCGTGTACCTGGGCACCCCACCCCGCAGGTGACCTATTTTATACTTTGTGTACTCGTTCATTGTGTGTGTGTGTAAGTACTTATGTAAGTACTTAGTCAAGCAACTAAGGGTTTTCATTGTGAAAGCGGAACAAACGTGCGACCAGCATACCGGAGAACTGACGATCGAATTTCCCAAACCGGTCACGCACAACAGCGGCTGGGCTCCCGTGAGGCCATACTGTGTGCGTCACCCCATTCGCTCCTCACTCCTTCCACCCACCGCAATATCCACGACCTCTCTCTCCCCCGCCGAGGGACCGGTGCTACAATGGCTCGAAGCCAAGCCACCCTCATCTTCGCAGTTGTTCTGGTCATCAATGCCCTACTCCTCTCGCAATCGAGGTTAACGAACATAGCCGTTCAGCAGCACAACGTTCTGGACTTCGGGGTGGAAACGTCTTTGTTCAGGAGGAGGTTGTTCGCCGCGGAGTCGGAAGGACCTGGAAACAACGTGCGTCCGTATCCACCGATTTGATTTTGTTTGAGCCCTGTCGTTAATTAGACGTTCGGATCGCTCTCGCCCGCCCGGTTTTGCATGGGACGCTGAACCCATTCACATCATCAGTGCAAGCCCGCCACGTTGCCTCTCGAGGATCAATGCGCACATGTGAAGGAAGAATGCCCAGAGTCGGATTCTTTCTTCTCGATCCATTACATCGAGCGATACTTCTGCACTAAACCAGAAGTCCGACCATGGACCTTCGCGGGTCTCGCTGCCTGGGTCATATTCCTCTTCTCGACAATCGGCATAAGCGCTTCCGATTTCTTCTGCCCAAATCTCGCTACGGTAGCTCAAACCCTCGGGCTGGACGAAAGCGTTGCCGGAGTAACTTTCCTCGCGCTCGGGAACGGCAGCCCTGATGTGTTCTCGACCTTCTCTGCCATGCGGACCGACATCGGTAGTTTGGCCGTTGGGGAATTGCTCGGGGCCGCCTCCTTCATTGTGAGTTGCGTGGCGGGTTCCATGTGTATCATTCGGCCCTTCAAGGTGGAGAAATACCCATTCTTGAGGGATGTCGGGTTCTTCTTCATCGCTGTCGCTTTGGTTATCGCTGTTCTTTGGGACGGTAGACTCCATCTGTGGGAGGCTTTGACCCTCGTGGGACTTTACTTCATTTATGTGTGTGTGGTTGTTGTTGGAAGTTGGTGGGAGAGGAGACAGGAAGCGAGGAGATTACGCGAGGCCTTAATCAGGGATGAGTATAGTGCGGAGGGAGTACCTCAAATTGCATATCATGACGAGCCCTACCTGGATGAACCATACCAGGATGAACGTAAGTTCGCACTGATTCCGGAGTCTGGCATTTAGGACTGAGCGTGATTCTAGCCTGGATTGTCCCTACGCCCGAGGAGTTAGACTCCTCGCAGACGTTGATGCCAACGGCAACTCCTATGAATTGGACACCATCCGGTCGGCCTCGAGCCAAGTCCCAACCTGGACCACCCCGCATACAAACGGATTTCCCAACACGACACAATACCGTCCGCGCAGGCCGTTCAGGAACACGTTCCTCTTCACCTACGCCACTCTATTCCCCCTACCATCGCCCCCATAGTATCTCACACCAGATGCCGTCGTTTTCGCTTATCGGTGCCCTAGAATTCCGACAAGTAGTGGCTTCGTTGGCAAGCCAAGCCGCTGGCGACCCTCTAAATCTCCATATTTACCAAGAGAGTCCCTTGAGCCCGTATGTCAGGGGACACTACCCCCACCATCATTCACATTCCTCCGTGTCTCGGCCCCGAACGCCCGATCAGGATCCGTGGGACGCCGTTGCGGGGAGCGTTCAATTGCACGAGCGCTCGCTCCGCACGTCCCCTACCGGCAGTGTTGAAAGACTAGACGAAATGATTCTCGAATCTAGTGTACCTTCAGAATCCGACACAACGTCACACCGGTTTACGAGGGTGAAACACGCCTTATACCGGACGTGGCATACACTCTTCCCTACACTCCACCACTTCTGGGACAAGAGTTTCTTGGGGAAGATCGTTTCGTTGTTCGCTGCTCCTGCAGTCATGGCTCTCACAATCACCTTACCGGTGGTGGTGACACCGTATTCAGCTGAAAATTCGGCGGAAAAATTTCCCGCGGCCGGTGCTGGATCTGTTGACTCCAGACTGATTGATTTTGAAGAGGAGGGAGTGGAGATGGGGAGAGCGTTGATCGCAGAGGAAGAGGTTGTGGATGAGCTACACGAGCTCAAGTATAATAAATGGTTGATGGCGGCACAGTGCATATTTGGGCCGGTGTGGTGTGTTGCGGTGTTGTTTGGTGAGTTCGTCCCTGTCTTTGGTGGATGAGTTACCACTGATGCTTGGGGTTTTGGGGCTAGATGGAACGGAGCACGAGATGTGGCTGTTGATTGCCACCGCCATCGCCGGTGTTGCAGCCGCAATTCTCGTTCTCATATTCTCCACTTCGGGAGCGCATCCAACTATGCGCATCCTGCGTTGTTCGATGGGATTCCTTGTCGCCGTCGTTTGGATCATGGCCATCGCTGACGAGGTTGTTGGCGTTCTCAAGGTTAGCCGCCTCCGTTGGCGATTGGATCCACGAGTTTCCGTTCTGACTCCCTGGATCTGCTAGGCCTTTGGACTGATATTTGGACTGTCAAATGCCATCATCGGTCTCACCATTTTTGCTGTTGGCAACTCTCTTGCGGACTTTGTTGCAAATATTAGCGTTGCAGTAAGTCGTTTCATCTCTCCGTCTCTATGTCCCGTGCTTATTCATGTGCCTTCCCAGGTTTTTGCCCCCATAATGGGTTTCTCTGCTTGTTTCGGTGGTCCCATGCTCAACATTCTCCTCGGAGTGGGCATCTCGGGCTCCTACATCATTTCACAGTCCGCCAAACCATATGAACTTCCTCTCTCACCAACACTCCTCACCAATGGTTTCGGTCTGCTAGTGATCCTGCTCACAACTGTCGTGGTTGTACCGTTGAACGGATTTTATCTGACGAGAGCGTGGGGTATCTTCCTGGTTTGCTGTTACGCGGTTTTGTTGTCCGTTACCATCCTCGTCGAGTTGAAGGTGGTGCCCTGATCACCGGAGTCTGCGCGTTTGTCCCGGGTGGATGATATTACGATGGACAGAATCCTCCCCCCCCCAAATCCTCGTTTTCTCACCTCGCCTCACCTCCACCCTCCGTCTTTTCGTCTTCGTGGCCCTGTCCCATTTGGGTGCTCCCGTACATCTGATGCGCCTACGCGTCCTAGTTGCGTTACCTCGTGTTTTCGCTATTCGTTGCTATTGTTTGGTACCAGTATTCCCCCCTGTCCTGTCGTTGTTCCTCCGTCCATCTCATGTAGCTTAGGGTTTATTGTCTCAAATCGGATAAATACTGCATCTCTCCTCGCGTTTTATTTTGTGGGTTTGTGTGGTTATCGCGACTACAACTTGGGTTTGGGCCCTGATTCTGCCTTGGCTAGATCACGCAACTGCTTTCTTAAGATCTTCCCCGCCGCACTCTTTGGAACTTGGTCGATGATGACCACACCTCCCCTGAGGAATTTGTGGCTAGACACACGGCCTTGAACCCATTTTTGTATCTCCTTGGAGAATGCTGTGGACTCTGCTCCCGGTTGTGGTTTCACCTTGGGAACGACGTATGCCCTGGGCGTATAGATCAGGATACCCGTCGGGAATAAATTCTAAATGTATAACACGGCAAAACAAACCTTGGTAATTCGGTGGCCTGCCCCTCGGAATGCACTCCAATGACGGCTGCATCGGCGATCTTGGGGTGTTGTAATAACAGGGCTTCTATCTCTGCCGGGGGAACTAAAACGCAACGGTGACGGGTTAGGATGGGTTAGTCTCCTCGAAATGTTGCGAGTGTACCCTGGAAGCCCTAAGTGGAAAGGGTTAGCGTTCAGGAGGGGGAACCTGAGAGTATGTATACCTTGTACTTGATCAGCTCCTTGATTCGGTCTACGATGGTATAAAAACCCTCAGCATCGCGAGCACAGACGTCTCCGGTTTTGTACCACCCATCGGTAGTAATCGACTCTTTGGTCGCCGTGGGGTTATTCAAGTAACCCTAAGCGTTGCATAGAATCAGAACTTCACCCAGGGCGTTCGACGATATAATCCCGCCCGCGCGTCTACCTTCATAACAGTCGGGCCACGTAACCACATCTCACCACGTTCACCCGGCTTCACATCAACTCCCCCTTCCCCGACCACCCTTGCTTCGAGGTTCGGAAGAAGAATACCAGCCGATCCGGCCTTGGATAAGAACTGATCACAGGGCACGATTTGAGCGACGGGGGACATCTCCGTCAAACCGTATCCTACATTCAAGATGAAGCTGAAATCAATGCACAGAGGCACGAAAATCGTTGTTGGTTCACCTTGCACAACAACGGCGTTAGCCCCAACTGACTTTAGCTTGTTATGAACGGCCTGGATGAGTGAAACACCAAGCGGTGCAGCACCTAAAACGGCATCAACGTCAGCAACGAAATCCCGCGAATGGGAACACAAGCCAAAATGTGTACCTGAAATGAGAAACTGCAAGGTTTTCAAGTTGTACTTGTTCGTCGCTAAGAGATAAACCATTCGTCAAGAAAACCCTGCACGGTGCACCTCTCATGCGCAACCCGTACCGGGGTGATGAATGATCGCGAGGCACACAGGTGGGACAACGGGCGCAACCGTCACCTTGTACTTCTCGATGTTTCGAAAGAACGCTTCAGCTTCGAACTGAGGCATGATCACGACGGGCACCCCGGTCATAAGCGCAAAAGGAAGTAACAAGACGCCACCTAGAATTAGTCCTTTCAGCTCCTCCACGCCAGAACGGGGAATCTCGAGACCCACCGAAGATGTGGTAGAATGGCAGAATCCCGAGCATCACGTCCTTTTCTGTCTGGATAGGAGGGAACGCTGGTCGGGTCATGAGGATCACCGAAACGATGTTCTTATGCGTTGACTGTGGTGAACATCAGAATACGACATCAAATCGCTTTACGATGCGAAAAGCCTGACCTCGACACCTTTTGACTTTCCCGTTGTCCCGGAAGAGTAACAGAGGAGCACTGTCTCGTTCGACAATGGTCCGTCGAACCGTTCGGCCGCACTCAGGCTTCCCTTGCCCATTAGGTCGTCCATATGAATGAATCCCTTCGCAGTCGCGTCCCTATCCCGCACTCCCATGACAATAATCCTCTTCCTCACTTCTTCCTTGCTCAACCCACGAGCCTCGAGCATCGTAATCACCGCAGGCACAAACACGGGGTGGGTGAAGACCACCTTCGCTCTACTATCCTCCCACTGATGCCCAAGCTCCGCTGGAGTGTACGAAGAATTCGCCAACGTGGTCCTGAGCCCAACCGCGATGGACCCGAGCAGCGCAAACGGCCATGCGAGGCTGTTCGGACTGAAGATCATCACCGTATCCCCCCTCGTGATCTCCACTCCTCCCAACTCGTTCGCGTAAATGTTCCTGAGACCCCATCCGAGAGAGAGACATGCGGTTTTGAGTCCTGAACGTGTGACGCTGCGTCCGGTGGGCGCGTCGATGAAGGCAGGTGTCGTGCCGGGAATCTCACGATCGGCTCTTCCTTCAAAGAGGAAAGTGAAGAGGGACTCGTTGGGGATCGCGACGTCGGGAATAGGAGAGCGGTAGATGGTCATGGCTTGGGGTCAAGCCACAAGGGAGGAGCACCACCGTTCGACATTCCGGTGGAATTAAGTAC